>Ga0310813_10000084_pt1 | contig 69218 bp, 67 predicted proteins | sample YN3metagenome_FD_203086 | JGI IMG/M metagenome (GOLD analysis project Ga0310813, IMG submission 203086) | Soil microbial communities from experimental microcosm in Duke University, North Carolina, United States - YN3 | ecosystem: Engineered > Artificial ecosystem > Soil microcosm > Unclassified... | reverse complement strand
GAATAACCAGCCTGCCGTACCGCGGCCAAAACCTGCGGCTCGACAACGTCAAGCATCGCCGCATCGGCAAAATCGAAGCGACTGTTTTTGTACTGGTCCGTGTGCTTGGCGTACTGGCTGCAAAGCTGGCGGCGGTACTCGATAGGCTTCTGTCCGATCGCCGGGGCGTTGGGACGCTCGCCAAGCGTCGCACCCGCATGATCGAAACGGTGCTGAATGTCGCGCAATTCATCGGCCTCCTGGCCGGTGATCTGGCGGGTGGAGCGGGCCATCTGTTGTTCGAGATCTCGGATCTGGGCGCGGAGGCGTTCGGCCTCTTGATATGCGGCTAGGCTCATGTGTCTGTTTCCTTAGTTATAGCTGATTTGTACGGTCGGGGAGGTGACGCCAGAGGCGACTGCAACAAGGCCGGCGATAAAGCTCTGATTCGGGCATCCGACGCGGCCGGCGATGCCGCCCGTAAATGTCGCGATCAGTTGGCCAGAAGCTGCGCCGTCAACAACGGTGCCGTCGTAAAGCTGTACGATGCTGGTTGCATCGCCCGCGGTCAGCACGACGGGGCTGCCGTTCAAGCAGCCGCCGCCGGTCTTGATTGCGAATGTGCCCAGCTCGGTGAGCGTGTAAGGCGGGGAGGGGTTTTGCGCCGTTGCGCCGTCGAAGTATTGAGGCATTGGGTTTCTTTCAAAATGGGTTGGTTATGCGAAGCAGACAGAGATTGTCGCGCCGGTCGGAACTGAAAAACACAGGCTGGCGGACTGAAACACCAGCCCGCGCCCGCAGGAATCAGCCCACCGGCAAAAGCGGCTGAACCTGCGCCGCGGCGTGTCGGGTGACGACACTGCCCCGCGATGGGCAATAGCAACGGGGGAAACACAAGGAACAAGGAAGCCCCCGCGCCCGAGACAGATCGACCTAGGGGAAAGGACTAAAGACCCAGGGATCACGCCTCGCCGCGGCGCTCTGGATCGGCAGAGCGGCCCCGCGTTTGGGCAAACTTTGGAAAGTGCGCGCCGCGGGGATACGGAAATAGCTCCCCCGCGCGCTGTCGTCGTTTTTCTATCCGGCACACTGTACGACTTGCGCCGACGCCCCAGAGAAGGGGGCATGGCGGGAGAAACTGCTAACCCGCCGATCTGGTGAATTGGGTGCCCGTCTCTAAAACTAGTCATACAGCGCGGCCCCAAGACTTGAGAAACGTTCCGCCGCCCGCCTCTGCAATTCGCCACGATCTGCAAGCGCGTCCTGCAGGATACGACGCACCACCGCGGATCTTGAGCGGTCGTCAGCAGCGGCGACCGCGTCCAATCGGGAGACCAAATCGTCAGGAAGATGAAGGCAGACAGGCGAGTTCATGTCGTGAATATACACGGATAGGCGTGTATATAACAGGAGAAATAAATTTTGTTGTTTAAAAGTATCCTGTATAATTCAGTATCTATTGAAAACTATACTCGACAATATGGTGTTTGTTTGGCGCTTTCTAGTTCAATCGATTGCGTTTGGTAGCGGTGCATAATTTGATGGAAACAGTCCCGTGTGATCACAAGTTTGTTATTCCGCGCGATCATGCAGCCGACCGATTTCTCTCGTTTCCAAGCGTCATCTCGATTGCCAGCAACACGGCCAATCGGAGCGGATCTCTATCCATCTTCTCGCCTGCTCGGAAGTTCAGCGCGCCACCCAGGGGATGAGTCTTGGCCTTTTCCATTGCCACGTCACATATCTTCACTTGTCCGCTGGCCACGCTTCCAGCCGAGGACAATGCAAGGCCGGGGGTATCGCGCAACAGATGGTCCGGGAAAGCATCAGCCGGCACACCGCCCATGCGCGCCTGATACACAAGTTCCGGAGGAAGAAATATCATGGGGACTGGGAAGTTACATCTGATTTCTCGGCGAAGGGCGTCGAGACGATCGGATACCCCCCTGATGGTCGTGCCCGTAAGAGGGGCGGCATCAAAGTCGAGGATGTTCGTAGGGGGGAGGCCACATGCAAACAGCCATGAAGCGTATGAGAAGTACACAACGGCCGCCATGCCATCGTCCGACACGCATAGCACCGCGCCAACAACTTCTGCCGCCTTGGGGTAGGGAACTGCCTCGCTGCCGTTACGCAAGTCATCCGCACGGATCAGCGACGGGCGACGGTCGCCGAGGATGTTGACCAGAACGCCGCAGACGGCATTCGCCACGTCATCATTGGACCCCGGGGCGTGATCAATACTGTCTCGGCCTCCTCGGGCCACTCGGCGCTCAAGGCCCACAAGCTGACCAGCAAGCCGGGGAATATCAAGCAGGCGCACACGCTTGCCGTTCAAGGCGGGCAGGAACTCGGCGTAGATGGTCGACTTGTTTTTGTCCGATACATCGTAGGTTATGCCGTTCATGGCGAAGCGCTCTCGGGGCCAATGTCCGGCGTAAGCATCTCCGGTGACACGTGAGATGCCGTATGACTTCAAAAGCTCGGAGAACTCAGCCACGGCGGCATCCGGTGAAAATGGCGGCTTCACCTCACGCACCACGTCAAGGACCGCCAGACCGTCGCCCTCGATGTGCCCGATTGCAAGCGTCATCGAGTCAGCACTGCCGCCGCTGGGGTCTACAAAGGCCGCATACGAGATGCCGGAGCTCGACGGCAATTCGCGGATGCCGCGGGCGGTGACATCTTCGACCGCCTCGCGTGTGATGAACGCCACGATATCCGATCTGAATTGGGCGCCAAACTCCGCTGATGCGCGCTCCGGATCTTCCTCGTACATCTCGTCAATCAGCGGGTCGTCGATCAGAGATGAATTCATCTCCCTGGTCGTTCCTTGCCAAACCAGCACGGGCGCGTTGTCCTTGCCGAAATACTTGCTGTAGTTCTGGTACAAAACGCCGCGCTTCGCGTATGGCGATGAGGCAATTAGCAGCAGGGAATAGGGGATCGTACTGAGGCCAGGGCGGATTGCGTTGACCACTTCGATATCGGGATTCGCCCCATCGCCCGTTTGCCAAAACGCCACCTCATCGAGCAAGCAGGCCAGGAACGTGCGACCACGTGGGGCGCCGATGGAGGCGGTGTGAACTTCGATCGTGACGCCATTGGTCAGCCTGACCGATTCCGCCAGTTCGTCCGCGATCATATCGGCGAACAGCGGGATCTCGCGTAGGAAGCCGGCGATGTAGTTGAGGATCACCTTTGCCTGGCGCCGATCGGCCGCGATGACAGCGATAACGGGCGTTTCTCCTGGCACGATGAACGGCCCATGGTCAGGCACACAGGCGAGGTAAGAGGCGATGAGAGCGAGGCAGCGCGACTTACCACCACGGCGACCGACAACCAGCTCAGCATACCGCGCCGGCTTGTCAGGAAGGGCTGTGCGGCCCGTGTGGCGGCATGCCGTCGCTATCTGGTCCTCATCCATGGGGAGAGCGAACAGGGTGCCCAGAAAGGCTCTCCAGGGCTTCCAGGATGGTGCATCGAACATGCCGCCGAAGAGGTTCTGGTCGTCCAGTGCGTCGAGGATATTGGCGGCCATTACTTCGCTGCCTCCTTGGAGTTGAGATATTCTCGCAGGGTCACCTTTTGGGGCACCTCAGCGGGGGCAGGGACGGGCAGGGGGACAGGGGGCGACTTCATGCCCAGGCTTCCCAGCATTCGGGTAAATGCCGTCTGCAGCCCTGCGTGCGTTCTGGCGTCGAGGTCCGTCCATGTGCCGCCGTCGAGCTTCTCCTCAAGCAGCATGATCCGGAGCGAGGTCCTGGCGAGGCGGCTGATCAGCAGTTTCTCGGTTGCGCTCGGTGTCCCGCCGACGTGATCGATCATGTCGCGCTCAAAGGCGCGCAAGTATCGGCCCTCCGTGCTGCGACCGTCGATTGATCGGGCGATGGCGCCGCGTCGGAGTACACGTGAGTACGGACCGAGTTTCGGGAGCGTTTTAGGCTTTGATTGCGGACACTGGGCGGACATGGTGTTTGTGTGGCTCCATTAAGTCATTGAAAAAAAGATATAAAAAGCTGATACGGAGGGTGATTACTAATCAGGAGGTCTAGTTTGCGGAGGGAAAATCCGGGTAGACGCTGGCCGGATTGAGGGGCTGGCGCGGCATGCCGCTTCACCGTCAGCAAACGTCTGAGGGATCTGATGGGACTTCCGGTTAACACCGTCACGCGCGTGTTAGCTCTATAACGGGTGATAATAGGCGAATGCTTCGGAACCTTCAGATACATCATTCAGAGATCCGAGTTTGCATGCGGCGGAGGCTGGACAACGGCCTTGATTCCATCGAATGCTGCCTTCCCATCGTTCGCGCGTGTTGGTTCCAAACCACGGGTTATGAGCTTCTGGGAGAAGCTCTTTTGCGAGCCGATCGTTTCGCCAGCCTTGGCCGCCCATTCACTCCACGATCTGAACAAGTCAGAGCTGAGCGACTTACCGACGTTTGGCCCTCTGACGCATCGCTCTGCCATCCACTGCCCCACGGCATCTTCAGCGTCGAAATATTCATTCGTGGCTGCCGTGACGCACTTGGGCGGATTGAGACCGTTCTCCTGCCAATCGAGGCACCCCGCGATGGCCCATTTCAGAATCCCCGGCCATTCTTCCTTGAGTTTTTCCGGCAGTTCGGGGTCACGCTCGGCCGGTGCGATCTTGGCAGCGAAGGGAATGAGATTGAACCGCCTGCGGATGGCGTCATCAACATTGCGGAGGCCGGGCTTGTGGTTACCGGCGATAAAGAGCTTGAACGCGGGCTGGAACGTGAAGAAGTCCTGGCGCATGAAGCGGGCTGTGATCGGGTCGCCGCCGGTCATCGCCTTGATCCGTGACTCTGCCCATTTGCGGCCTTCCTCGGTCTCCTGTGCCGTCACCAGCCGCGCGCCGCGGAGCATGGCGAGATCGGTAGGATGCCTATCCGTATTGCTGGCCGTGAAGGTATCTATCGAGGCGACAGTGGCGTAGCCGGCCATGATGCCGGTTATGGTGTTGAGATAGACACCCTTGCCATTGCCCCCAGTGCCATAGCCGAAGAAGAGCGCGTGTTCCCGCGTGCTTCCGGTCAGGCTGTAGCCTGCCACCCGCTGCAGGAACCTCTGGAGCTCATGGTCATCGTTGGTGATCTTTTTGAGGAATGCTTCCCACAAGGGGCACACGCCGCCAGGCGTAACGGCTGTGATCTTCGTCATATGATCGTCGGGCCGGTGTGCCCGCATCTTTCCGACATGAAGGTCCACCACGCCGCCCGGTGTGTTCAGAAGCCAAGGGTCTGCATCCCATTGTTCGACTGTGGCGGCGTGCCGGCGGTCGGCGCGCGCCAGGCGCTCGACAGCTGCCACCGTTTGGGCTTTGGCGATGCCGATCGCAACGTTGGTGTCGTTGCATATCGCGCTGGCCTCGCGGCAGATAGCGCGCGCCCGGTCATACGTCTGGATTGTCTGGTCTGCTTCCCAAACCTTGCCAGTCCACTGATACCATTTACCCCATGCCGCCACATAGCGGAGCGTGTGCGCATACTGTTCGGAAAACTGCAGCGCCAACGCTTCGTCGGTGAATGCGGGCGGTTGGTGATCCTCGGGGTTGGTGAGTACCGCCGTGGCTTTCTTCACTTCTGCATCGAGGGTTGAGACGCGGATACCCAAACGAGCGGCGGTTGCATCCCGCACGCGGTCATATTCAATCTTGGATAAGCCCGCGAGCTCAGCGATTGCCAAAGCATCGGGCACACTACTTTCACCCGGCATAATCGATCCATCCATCAACGCACGCCCTCCGGCAGTGGGGAGGTTGACGGATGAGACAAGGCATACACGGCGATTGCCTCGCCTTCCTCCCTGGTTTTACCAGCCGCAAAAATTGCGTCGCTCATTGCGTCTTTCATGTCTTTTTCGGAAAGCAATCCAGCGTTTACGAACCGCGCCAGGTTCCTGGACTGCGTCAAGCATTCGGGGTGACGGGAATTGATTGGGGCGTTCCGTACTTTCACCACAGCATTGCGTAAGGCAGCCCATGCGTATGCGGACGCCCTCGGGCTGTCGGGAGCTGGCAGGGGCTTAGGATCTTGCCGTGGCGGGGGTGCTAAGGCCGCAGCAGATGGAACCATGACGCTCTCTGAGCCGGCGAGGCGCACGATCCGAACCGGTAGGTGATCCTCGCATCCTTCGAAGACAGGCGCGGCCGTGTAGATGATCTGCGCCGGGCGGAAGATCGAGGCATCTGCAGGCGCGCCACGTAACCAGCGGTTCAGTTCGGCGCCAGTGGTAAGGCGGGACAACCAGAACCACACCCTAAGCCGCAGGTCCGGTTTGATACCATGCCCGGCCGTTGCCTGGACCAAGCAAGCTGCGTCGCGGAAGGCCACAGGAAGGCGTTGTAAGGCGTGGCGGGCGCAAGCAATTAGGTCGGTGGCGTCGATGCCTTCAGGGCGGCTGATCCCCTCGATATCCAGCGCTACCCACCGATGCGGCACCTGTCGCAAGGTAGCAGCATCGCCGGTTTTAGGGTCGGCATGAACCAGACGGCGGATCTTTGTCGCCTTCGGGCCGTTGATCAGCGCACCGCGGACGATGCAGAATCTTGGCCGATCTATGAGCCTCGAGATGATCCCGCACAGATCGTCGAACGTGGCGACTTTGACTTCCCAGGCATCGAACGTCCGGGTGCTGTCGTAATCAACCATGCCGGTTGAACGAATCATTTTAGCTAGGCGCAAGCCCCGGGCGCAGCGGAGGACCGTTATACTGTCTCCATGCATCAGTTCATCTCCGACGCGGCCAGGCGCTTCGGATGCGGCAAACCTTCACGGGATAAGATCCCGAGCACCGGCATGTGCGGGCTCAGGAGCTGAGACCATGCGGATTCGTGGGCAGTGTTGGTCGCAATCATCAGGAACCGTTGCGTGAGCAAGGCGCCTCTGACTGCTTCACTGTAGTGCTGTTCCTCGCCAGCAGCCGCGTGGACAATCGCACCGCGAGCCCAGTAGCGAAGACGGCGAGCACAGGCCCAACCATCCGGGCCGGTCGATTTGTAGTCGTCGTCACCGATCTGAACGACAATCGGCCTGTGCGTGTTTTCCAGGTAGCGCTTAGGAATTATCCCGTCGCGCTCCGGTACTATCAGGCCGATCACTCCGTCCCGCGCCGCGCGATATAACGGGAGTTGGTAAGGCACGTGGGCCGCGATTACGTTGGTGATGTTTTCCAGCTGTGCGCGCTGGCCGATAGCTTCGGTCATTGAAATTTCCATCCAATGCCGCCGAAGATCTTGCAGTCCGCCGAGCCGCGCGCTAAATCAGTTTTGCCCAACTTGATTTACACGCCTCTCGAACCGCTGCCTGATCGCTTGGGCGGCGGTTTCCTTTAGGCGGCTTGCGACGTAGCTTTTTTCGGTCGGCCCCGCGTGCGTGGTGCGGTGCTTGTGGCGGAACGCTCCAGAGCGGCGCGGAAATCTTCCGGCCGGATATGCATCACGCGATCGATCACCACAAACGGAACGGCGTGATTCAGGATGAAACTACGGATGGGGCGCGGGTCCGCATAGCCTAGGACCTGGGCGAACTCAGGAAGGGGAAGCCGGCCGCCTAGCAACTCGCTTCGGCTAATTGTCTCAGACATCGTTAGGTCTCCGTTCAATTCGGTACGGAGCTTTTAACAGGCGGCTTTTTTAGTCTGTGGGGTGCAAAAACGCCCTTTTCATACCCCCTTCCGGTACTTGAAGGAATTTTCTAGGTGCGCGCCAATCGCTTCATGAATGGTTTCTCTCTTGGGCGCTTTCTGGTCGGGCGAAATGAGGCGTAGGCATATTGCGACAAATTTAACGACGGGGCCGTTCGGGTTGCCGATGCCTGCCCGGGGGTCGCCACAATCACGTAAGGTTCGAATCAATTCGTCGGCAATCGCTGCAGCAGTAAGTCGCCAAGGCGCGGGGGGCTTACCCTTTGGGCCGGTGCTCAAATGGATCGCGAGTCCTGGGTGATCTAAATCCCCTCGGGGTTCTTCGAGCAATGCAATCGCGTTTTTTATGTCTATCGCACGTCGTTCGAGGTAGTCCGTTGTTATTGATCTAAGCTCGTATTGCTGAGCTTCCACTGTCAGAGCCTCAAGATCGCGACGCAAAAGGGTTGCGGCCGCGCGCAGCATCTCTCCCTCCATTCGAGCGACTTTAGCTTGTGCGTGGAGCTTAGCGACTGCCTCAACAGACCAGGGCGTCTGGATGTAGCGGTTGATAGTCTGTGTTAGATGATTGACCCGCCCCTCGTCGGGGGAAATGTAGTTTGGTCGGCCGGCCAGGCAACTCGCAAGCATGTCGGCCACATGTTCGTTGGTAATGCGAGGCCGTGTCTTTGCCTTAGCAGGGGGAGGGGGCGCGTTTTCGACGTTCACGCTCTCCGCCCCTTCATGTCCACAACTTCAGCAGTGGGCTTAGCGCCGATAATCGCTCCGGCGGTCTCGGTTGCCTTGCGCAGCGGGTCGTCGAGCAGGTGTGCGTAGCGCTGTGTGGTGGCGGCCTGCGTATGCCCCAATAAGGCGCCAATAATTGGGAGACTTAGACCGCTTGAGGCCAGCACCGAGGCAAATGTGTGTCGAAGATCATGGATGCGAACCCCCTTCAAGTCGGCCTTGCGACAGAGGGTAGCCCACGAGTTCTTAATATCCTTGAGCGAGGTGATATTTCCAGCAGCGTCCTGGCTAGGGAACACGAAATCGATTGGGGGCAGCTTCTCCCGCTTCCGGCGGTCGTTGTCCTGGTCGGCGGCTTGCTTCATCTCACCGAGCAGGGCGAGGGCAGGGGCGCTCAGTGGAATATGGTGATCTGTGGCGGTTTTGGTGGTTGCGCCTGGCTTCGTCCACGTCCCGGCTTCAAGGTCAAAATCAGACCACTTGGCGGCCAGGGTTTCCCCTTTGCGGGCGCCGGTCAGGAGCAGCAGTCGCACGACATTAGCACTCATGCGTTCGTCGGCCTGATTGAGAGCCTCCGACAGCCTGGCGATTTCTGCGGGCGTCAAATAGCGTTTCCGTTTGTGCTCTGGCGCTTTCTCGATGCCGATCGCGGGGTTATTTTCACGCATCTCCCACTTAATAGAGAGGGAGAACATCTTGCTCACCACGGCAACCGCCCGGTTTGCGGAATAAGGGGCGTCTTTGCGGATGCGGCGGTGCATGTCCTCGACATCTGCATGTCGGATGTCGGCGACTTTTTTGCTGCCCATTGCCGGGAGGATGTAGGCTTTCAGGAGGCGGCTGTATTCGTCTTGGGTCCCCGGCCGCTTTTTGGGTAAGTGCTCAGCGGTGAACCGCTTGGCGAGGTCATTTACCGTAGGGGCGCTCCGTTCGGCGTGCAGATCGGCCATAGGGTCCCCGCCGGCATCCACCGCGCGCTTAAGCTCTTCGGCTCTTTTGCGAGCGTCGCGGGCCTTCCAATTTTCTAGACTGCCGATGGTCATCCGGCGCTCAATTCCGCGGGACCTATAATTAAGAACCCATGAGCGCGCGCCTGCGCTGGTTACCCGGCATCCGAACCCAGGAAGGTCTGGGTCGTAGTAGACCCTATTGCCTTTGCTAGGCGCCGCGAGTTCTTTTGCAATCGCGTCAGTCAACCGTTCCAGCATAGCACTAAACCTCGTGTCCGTACTGTGTCCGCAAATAGAATGCAGCAATACGCGTCGAAATGCAACAAATATTCTTTGGGGCGCTTCTGTATGTGGCGAATTTCCTTGGTTTTTCTGGCGTCGCTCATCGGACACGCTGTTTTGTGTCCGCGCCAGATCAAACTTCTAATCTTGAGGCCGATGGTTCGACTCCATCAGGGCGCGCCAATGAAATCAATGGGTTCCGGGTGCGTTAAGGTCTAAACCGGACCTAGTTTTACACTCACGAGTTTTTCGGTTTTACACTCGTCTTCTTCTTGTTGTGTTCCGCCAGCTTTGTAATCGCGGCGCGGGCCAGGATCTCTTGGGCGGCCTGGGCCGTATAAAGAGAGACCATCGCGAGCGTTTTATGGCCGAGAATCGCCGCACTCTCCTGGGGCGTGCATCCCGCTTCGGCCAGGCGCTTGCCGGCGCTGTGGCGCAGCCCATGAAAGTGCAGATCGCCGGGCAGGCCGAGTTCATCCCGAACCTTAGCAAAGGCGTGCTTGAAGTGATCATCCTTCCAGGCATGGCCATCCTCGCGCATGCAGATCACTGTCGCGTGGCGCTCTCGGCCCATTCGCTGGGCCGCTATCGCAATCCTGGGGGAGCAGCTCGTTCGGTAGAGTCAATGCTTCGGGAGGGGCAGGAGGAGGGATCGCACGCCCGACGTCGCCGCCATATGGATTGGGAGGTCTTAGCGAGGGCTCGCTTCGGCTTCTTCGGGCGTCTGTACCGCTCTCTTTTCTTGGTCTTGAGCTTTCCTCTTTCGCAACAGAAAGCGCCTCGCCGGGCGCTCAACTCCCACATGAAGCGCAGTGGCGATAGACAAACTAATGCCCCAAAAGCACAGATAGCCAACGGATGAATGAACAATGGCTGGATGCTTCGTCAGCCACAGCAATACCGTGGCATGTACCAGGTAGAAGGCGAAGCTCACTTCTCCGAGAAAGACCAAGGCACGGCACGCTAAAAATCGTGATATAAAACCGGCGCCGACACCGCACGCAACGATGAGTGCCGCAAAAACCGGTGCTGATCCGCTATTGTCCAAATAATATTGAATCACCGGGGCCGCGTGAGAAGGAAAAATGATCCGCAGAGGAAGCCTTGGGATCCAGTGCATCGAAGCCACCGATGCCAACACAAGGACCGCTTCGGCAACGGTCCAGAATATGCGGTTTGTGGGGAGGCCGGGGCGGATATAGAAATACGCACGACAAGCCGCCATGCCGAGAACAAACTCGAACAGCCGCGCAAGCGGATTCACGTAAAGTGTGCCCATAGCGCTGAAAGGGAGCGAGGAGTCAATTGGGATTTTCCAATAGATTGTCGCGCAGATAAAGAAGGCAGTCAGAGCTGCTGAGATGGCCATGGGCAGCCCGATATTACGTTTCATTAAAACGGTGGCGATTGGGAAAAAAAGATAGAATGCCGCCTCAGTCGAGATGCTCCACGCGACCCCATTAAAAGTTAGATAGGAATCCCGGAGTGGCACCCAGGACTGGATGAGAAGTAAGTTGCCGATGCCGACGTAGATTTTGCCCATCGGACTGAGGCCGCCTGGGTTCCAGGTCCGTACAAGCAGCGGCAATAGAAGAATGGCGACCACGTGGAGTGGCCAGATGCGCGCGAAACGGGCCTTGTAAAATGAGGCTACGTCTCGCTCTACATCGGGATAATTGTAGGCGAGAATGAAGCCGGACAGGACGAAAAAGAACGAGACGCCTTGGTCTAGAGAGAGGGCATAAGCTAAGCCGAGAGACCCAAATAGCGGGTGTGCGTGCCCGATGCCAATCATCGCCGCGGCAAAAAAGCGCAGCGAAGTGAGCGCATCCAGGCGCGGGCGCCTGAACTGAATGGCCGCTGCATCGGTTGGTTTCATAATTTCCTCGTATCTCCAGACACAACCTGCTGACGCCCTGCGCCGGTCAAGCCGGCTCTGCCTGGTCACGGAATAGCCTGACGCCTCCTCAGCCGAAACCCCTACGTGCCAACCTCCGCGCGACCAGCTTCTGGTTCGTTGGGCATCGCGCGCCTGGGCTGATCTTACACCGCGCCGCGGTTCCGGTGGCGGCCGGCCCGCTGGCCAACGCAGTCGCGTTGGTCCGCAAGCTCGCGCCAGCGGCTGGGGTGGCTCTCGGCGTCACGCCGGCCGGCGTCGTGGCCATGCTGCTGGCGCGCATCGGCGTGCCGGCGCAGCGTCGCCTTTTGTCGCGATCACGCCGTGATGAAGCTGAGCTCATCGCCCGGCTGGCCAGCCGGGCGATGAGCTCTTTCAAGAATGGCAGTTGGCAAACCTTCAGATAGGTTTTGCCTGGATGGCAAGGCCGCCGTGGTGATCGCGCGGCGCTCAGCCGCCGGTGGAGGCGGCGGTGGTGTTGCCGCTATAGATGGTCATCGGGTTATCGATGGTGGCGGAACTCGCGGTCACCGGGTCCTGGCGCGACGCGGCCAGTTCGATCTGTGCCCGGTTGGGCTGATGGTTGCTGCGCGCCTGAGCGGCCAGCGGGGTGAGGGCGATGGCCAGGGCGAGGGCCGGCAGGATTTTCGAGGAAATCGACATTTGGGGAACCTTTCTGAATTGTGGCCGCACGCGGGCCGGAGAGTGTGGGGGGTAATGTTTAGAAATGGGCCTTGGGTTAACCGCCGGTGGAGGCGGGATAGGCGGGGGTGACGCTGCCGCTCTGGACGATGACCTGGCCGTTGAACTGGGTCTGCTGCGGCGCGGCCTGAGCGGCCAGCGGGGAGAGGGCGATGGCCAGGGCGAGGGCGGGGAGAATTTTCAGGGAGATGGTCATTTTAGCTTGTCCTTTCGGGTGGTGATTATCAGTGCGCATTACATCGCACACGAATTAATTGTGCGCGATACACACGAGCGCATGGCTGTCCTGCAATTGCATCGCAAGCGATCTAATCGAGCGCGATTTTAACCTGGCGTCCATTAATCGGCGCCGTAGATCCACCAGGGGACGGTGCGGCCGAGGTGATCGAGAAATTCCAAGCCAGGCTTTTCCCGCTTCGAAAGAAGACGTTCACCAGATTGGGGACGCGTTCTGCGAGACCGAGGCGTGCATGTGGTCCGCCGAGGCGGTGCGGACAGAACCTGGGGCCATCAGGACCATCGGGCGCGATGATCCGGCATGGCGGGCGCGCATGAACATGTTCAGGGCCGCCTTTGCCGTGATAGAATTTTTCTTGCTTGGTGTCGTTGTTGCTGACGCCGCGCCGCCCGGACTCAGATCCGGCCCAATCGGTCTGCTGACGATCGGGGGAGCGGATGTTCGGGGCGGGCTGCAAAGCGTCTCTTTTCAGAGCGAGGAGCGAGGATACGGCCACATGAAACAGATTGTCCTCATCACCGGCGGCACGGCCGGTATTGGCCTGGGCCTGGCCGAAGCCTTCCTAAGTCAGGGCGCGGCCGTCGCGGTTTGCGGTCGATCCACGGCCGCTCTGGAGCGCTTCTCCCGCGCGCACCCGGATGCCTTGGCCATCCAGGCCGACGTGACCAAAAGCGAGGCGCGGGCCGCCATGCTGGACGCAGTTGCCGAGCGGTTCGGCCGGCTTGACGTTCTGGTCAACAATGCCGGCACCTTCGTCGAACGAGATTTCGCAAGCGGCGCCGATGCCACGCAAGACCTCGAACAGGAAGTTGCTCTTAATCTGACAGCTCCCATCCAGCTGACCGGCGAGGCGCTGCGCCGCTGGCCTGCCATGGCCGCGATTGTGTTTGTCACATCAGGCTACGCCCTGGTGTCTCCCACGCGCGCGCCGACCTACGGCGCCGTGAAGGCGGGGCTGCACGGGTTCGCCGAAGGGCTGCGCCGGCAGCTTGCTCCCCAGGGAACGCATGTTCTCGAGCTGCTGCCGCCCCTCGTCGATACGCCCATGACAGCGAACACCGCGGGAAAAAAACTGTCGCCCGCCGAGGTGGCGGTGGCCACGCTCAGGGCATTGGCGCTGCGCCGGCCCATGGCGCTGCCAGGCAAGACCAGGCTGCTCCCGATGATGCTGCGGATCGCGCCGGACACCATCAAGCGCATGGTCGCCGGGACCTGACGAGTGCCGCCTCGGAGCGGGCGGAGGATTCGTGTGATAGACCGCCAGTCCGCGAGGGTCTCGCCGCCTGTCGTCGCCAGAGCATCCACAGCAACAGGGCAAGGCCGGGCGCGCCCGGAGACACGGAAAACACCGAAACGAACAAATACAGGCCCGAGAAAATCCAGAACCAAGCAAGTGCCGCACCGCCCTCTGCCGCCAGGGCTAGGGCAAGAGCCGACAGGTCGTAGAGACAGGCAAAGGGTGTGGCGAGCGCCGCCAGACACAAAGTCATCGACAGCCGCGACGGGACGGGCGGCCCGCGCCATAGTTTCCACACCGCCACGGCTGCGAGCAGGGTAACCATAAGCTGCGCAGCATTCGCCAAGCCGAATCCGGCGCCCAGGGAGTGCACAAAGATGTAAGGCGTGACCATGATATGCTGGTCCCGCTGCGGCCAGGGTGCGGCCAGCGTCGCGTGCGTTGCAGCGATGCCCTCGTGCAAGTAATGCACCCAGGCGCCCTGGCCGAACATAATCTCCGCCAGCACGCATAAAGATCCGGCAGTAACCGCCGCCGCCAAAAACGCACGCCCGTTGCGTGAAGCCACATAGCAAACCGGCAGCAATAGTCCGAGCTGCGGCTTCACGATCATCGCTCCTGCCGCGATCCCGGCCATCACCGGTGCCGTCTCAGCGCAGCCCAGCGCCACGAGCAACAAACCGGAGACGATCATCCCACTCTCCCCGATGCTCAGGCACAGCAGGGTGGGTGGCGCTAGACTCCCCAATAACACGGCCCGCCGTGGCATCCCCAGCGCCCGTGCCGCCAAAATGAGAACCGTGACGGAGACTGCACTCCACACGATAAAATCCTGCTCAGGGGTAAGCCATGACAACGGCGTGGCCAGAAACAGGAATGGGGGAGGATATTTGTATGTGCAGGCTTGCGCCGCACTTTGCGCTGCCGCCTCCAAATGCCGACCGAGCCAGGCGCCATTGTCGCGGAAACAGGCCAAATCCGACGCCAGCCGGAAGCCGGAGGCTGGGAAATAACCACGAATGAGCGGCGCGTCGATCCCCAGCGCCGCCAGCCAGGACACACCACACGCAAACCATGCCAGCGCTTGTCCCCCGTGATCCCACCGGGACATCCCAACTCCGCTCATCCCGAATGACTCTTTAATGAATCACGTTATCTCGTCAGCCTAACAATGCGAATCGGGTGCGTAAACCTCACCCATTCGATAAATCGAGCCACGCCGCGATTGCGTACACCCCACCCGGCTTCCGACAGTCCGGCGGGTTAGCCTGGTTCGCGGGTCCGGGCCGGAACCCGCTTCTCCGTGCTCTCTCGTAGCCGTTTCTCCACGAGCGTGAGCCTGTGCCGCAGATCCACAAGCTCTTCCAGGGGCATGCCGAGGGCATCAGCGACGCAGAAGGGGATGCATTCCGCGCGCGCCTCCAATTCCCGTCCCTTCTGGGTCAGGCGCACGCGCACCTGGCGTTCGTCCTGAGCATCGCGCGCACGTGAGACGAGGTCCAAGGCTTCCAGGCGCTTCACGAGGGGCGTCAGCGTGTTCGATTCGAGCGACAGCGCCTCACCGATCTCCTTGATGGTCCGATCGTCGCGTGACCAGAGGCTCACCATGGCCAAATATTGGGGATAGGTCAGGCCGATCTCATCCAAGAGGGGCCGGTAGAATTGGGTGAAGGCGTGTTCGGTCGAATAGACGGTGAAGCAGAGAAAATGGTCGAGTTGCAGGGGGCCCGGCATGGCGCAAGCCTTTCGTGACGAAGTTTGATGCCCGCCCAATTTAAATCGTACGCGTGCTAATCGCAAGCGCTTGACACCGGGCGAACGCTCTGGCAGTTAGATCGTGTGCGCTGTAATCGTGCACGATTGAAAGGAGCCGATCGTGAGTCCTCCGAGCCTTGACCTCAGCCGCCGCGACGCACTCGCCTTTGGCGTCGGCGCCGCAACGTTCTTTCTCACCATGTCGCCGCTCAGCGCGGCAACCCAAACCCTCCACGCGAAAAGAGACCTGATCATGAGCACCATCACCACCAAAGACGGCACCCATCTCTTCTACAAGGACTGGGGGCCGCGTAACGGCCAGCCGATCGTCTTCTCCCATGGCTGGCCGTTGGCCTCGGATGCCTGGGACGCACAGATGCTGTTTTTCGGCATGCAGGGCTACCGCGTCATTGCCGCTGACCGGCGCAGCCATGGCCGTTCCGACCAGACCTGGGACGGCAACAATATGGACCAGTATGCCGATGATTTGGCCGAACTCATCGAGACACTGAACCTGAAGAACGTTGTTCTGGTCGGCCATTCGACCGGCGGTGGCGAAGTCGTCCATTATATCGGCCGGCATGGTTCGCACCGCGTGGCCAAGACCGTTCTCGTCGGTGCGGTGCCGCCGCTGATGCTGAAGACCCCCACCAACCCCGAGGGCACGCCGATCGAAATCTTCGACGGCATCCGCGCCGGCGTGGCGACGAACCGCTCGCAGTTCTATTACGACCTGTCGATGCCTTTCTACGGCTTCAACCGGCCGGGGGCGCAGGTGAATGACGGCTTCCGCGAGAGCTTCCGCCTGATGGGGCTCGCCGGCGGCATCAAGGGCCAATATGATTGCGTCCACGAGTTCTCGGAAGTCGATTTCACCCCTGATCTCAAGAAGATCGACAAGCCGCTGCTGATCATCCAGGGCGATGACGACCAGATCGTGCCGCTCAAGGATTCCGGCGAGAAGACGGTGAAGATCGTCAAGGGCGCGATCCTTAAAATCTACCCGGGCGCGCCGCACGGCCTCGCCCAGACCGAGCCTGAGCGCTTCAACGCGGACGTGCTCAGCTTCATCAAGGCGTGACCCTGGCCGGCGCGTCCCGGCAGGAGCCGCGCGCCGCCCCTCCCAAATTCCGTTTGTTCCAAACCGTCCGTTGTGGATGGTCCTCACCTGAAGAAAGGAAGTTCTTATGTCTGTAAATGTTCTCTATCGCACCTCGGCCCGTGCCACCGGCGGCCGCGACGGCCATTCGGCGACGCTTGACGGCGCCCTCGATGTGAAACTCTCGACGCCGAAGGAACTTGGCGGCGCCGGCGGTACCGGCGTTAATCCCGAGCAGCTCTTCGCGACCGGCTATGCCGCCTGCTTCCTCGGCGCCATGAAATTCGTGGCCTCCCAGGGCGGCCCGAAGGTTCCGGCCGATGCGACCGTGACCTCGACGGTCGGCATCGGTCCGCGCGCGGCGGGCGGCTTCGGGCTCGAGATCGGCCTGGAGATTTCGCTTCCGGGGGTCGCGCGCGCCGATGCCGAAGCGCTTGTCGCCAAAGCGCACCAGGTGTGCCCGTACTCCAACGCCACCCGCAACAACATCGACGTCAAGCTCAGCATCGTCTGATCCCGCACCTCCCCCGGAGAGAGCCTCCGGGGGAGGCGCCATCGCCGCTCACGTCCCGGCACAATAACTGGCCAAAAGTTAGCGTCATTCGCCTCGGAAAGCAGGTGTTATGGTCATCGTATAACCAACAACAGAGCGATAATTCAGCGCTCAAATCCGCAACCGCGCATCATGCCGATAAAATAATCGGCAAATCATTTGGCACGGACATTGCTGCTTTGCCCTCGGTGACACTGTCTCGCCGAAACTGAAGAGGTGCCGATGTCCATATATGCGCTGAACAAGCTACCCGCGCCGATCGACGCCAGCGCGCTCGATCTGCTCCGCAAGGCGGAGCCCGCCACCATCGGCCATTTCCGCCATGTCGGCTTCATGGATCCCGGCATCCGTGCGTGGTTCCCGGATATCCGCATCGCCGGCACCGCAATTACCGTGCAGGCGCCCGGACCGGACGCCACGATCATTCATTATGCGATCGGCCAGGCCCGCCCGGGCGATATCCTGGTTATCGACCGCTGCGGCGACATGAAGCATGCGAGCCTGGGTGGCGCCGTCGCCTATGCCGCCCGCAGCGCCGGTGTCGCCGGCATCGTCGTCGACGGCATGGTCACCGATATCGGCGAGTTGCGCCAATATGGCGTGCCTGTGTGGGCGCGCGGACTCTCGCCGGTCACGGTGAAGCTCCTCGGCTTCGGCGGCGGCTTCTGCGTGCCGGTTTCCTGCGGCGGTGTCGCCGTCTCCCCGGGCGATGCGGTGTTCGCCGACGAAAACGGCATTCTCGTCCTGCCGCCCGCCGAGATCGAAGCCGCGGCGACGCGCGCCATCGGCATGCAGACCGCCGAGAAACAGACGCTCGCCCGCATCGATGCCGGCGAGAAATATCCCGACATCATCGGCTCCACCGCCATCATCGAAAAACTCATGGCCGCGCCATGACGAGCATTCCCCTGTCCGTCACTGCAGACGCCGTCTATCCGAAGATCGCGCGCCGCATCGTGCCGTTGCTCACGCTGCTTTTCGTCACCGCGTGGCTCGACCGCGTGAATATCGGCTTCGCGAAACTGCAAATGCAGCATGATTTGGCGCTGAGCAACGCCGCCTTCGGCTTTGGCGCCGGCATCTTCTTCGTCGGCTATCTTATCTTCGAGGTGCCGAGCAATCTTTTCCTGGAGCGGATCGGCGCGCGCAAAACGATGGCCCGCATCGCCATCCTCTGGGGCATCACCACGATCGCGACGATGTTCGTGAAATCGCCGCTCTCTTTCTACATCCTGCGCTTCCTGCTCGGCGCGTTCGAGGCCGGTCTCTATCCCGGCGTTATCCTCTTTCTCACCTACTGGTTCCCGCCGCGCCGGCGCGCCCAGATGGTCGGTTTCTTCATGACCTCCGTGCCGATCGCGGGCATTCTCGGCGGTCCGGTCGGCGGCTGGATCATGGGGCGCATGGGCGGCGTGGCCGGCTATGCCAACTGGCAATGGCTGTTCATTCTCGAAGGCCTGCCCGCGATCTTTCTCGGCATCTTCACGCTGTTCTACCTCGACGATAAGCCCGAACAGGCAAGCTGGCTGACGGCGGAGGAAAAGCGCGTGGTCATCGCCGACCTGCAAAAAGACATCCACCCGGCCACCGAGCGCAAGCACGATTTCCGCGACGCGGTGAAAATGCCGCAGGTCTGGCTTCTGGCGTTGATCTATTTCTGCCTGGTCAGCGCGAACCCGACGCTCGGCTTCTGGTCGCCGACCATCATCAAGGGCATGGGCGTGCGCAGCGACGTCACCATCGGTCTGCTCGCGGCGCTGCCCTACATCGTCGGCGTCGCCGTCACGATCCTGGTGGGGCGCCACTCAGACCGCCACCTCGAACGCCGCTATCATTGCGGCCTTGCCACGCTCGCCGCTGCCGCCGGCCTGGTGCTGATCGGCGTTCTGGCGGCCTATCCGGTGCTCTCGTTCCTGGCGCTGATCCTCGCGGTCTCGGGCGTGCTCAGCGCCTTCGCGCCATTCTGGCAGATGCCGACCGCGATGCTCGCGGGCAGCGCCGCCGCCGGCGGCATCGCGCTGATTAACTCTTTCGGCAATCTCTCCGGTTTCGTCGGCCCCTATCTGGTCGGCTGGTTGAAGGACGTCACCGGCACCACGGCGACGGGGCTTTACGCCGTGGCCGGTTTCGAGATCTTCTGCACAATGCTGATCCTGCTCTTCATCCCCCGCGCGCGGCCACGCCAGGCGCCACAGGCGGGCGCTGAAAAGATCGTTTCCTGATCACAGATCGAGGACGATGTCGCCCCGGGGCTGGCCGCAACAGATCAGTGTGTTTCCTGAGGCCGGCGGGTCGAGCGGTTCCGGCCGGTAGCCGACGGCGCCGGAGATGAGCCCGGTCTCGCAACTATGGCAGACGCCGGTCCGGCATGACCACCGCACCGGCACGTCGCACGCCTCGGCAAGTTCGAGGAGGTTCTGGAACGAAGGCGCCCAGCGGATCGTGAGGCCGCTCCGCGCGAAGGACACCAGGGGGCCGTCGCCGGCCGGCCCGGCGGGGGCGTGCGGCGGCCGGCACGCTGCCATGGCGATGCCCGGCGTTTTCGACGGGCTCGAACCGAAACGCTCGGTGTGGATGCGGTTGGCGACGACCCCCCACGCTTCCAGCCCGCCGGCAAGCCCGTCCATGAAGGCGGCCGGCCCGCAGAGATAAAAATCCCCTTCGCGCGGCACGCCGAGTGCCGCGATCGCCCGCATGTCGACATGCCCGGGCGCGTCGAACTCGACGCCTGGCCGGTCCTCCGGGGCAGGGGCGCTGTAGCGAATATGGCTATGGCTGCGTTGCAGGGCCTTGAGGAGGGTGCGCGTCTCGGCCGCGAACGGATGCTCGTCGCCGTTGCGTGCGCCGTAGAGCCACCAGACCTCCCTTGGTGAGTTCCCGGCGGCCAGGGCATGAAGCATGGCCAGCACCGGGGTCAGGCCGATGCCGGCGCTCAGCAGGATGACGGGCCCGCTGCCTGGCCGCAATGTGAAGCCGCCGCGCGGCGCGCTCACGTCGAGCACATCGCCGACCCGGACCTGGGCATCGATATAGGTCCCGGCCGCTCCATGAAGCTCCCGCTTGATGCCGAGACGATAACGATCGTCGCGCAGCGTGCCGGAGAGCGAATAGCTGCGGAACAGAGCGGGCGCATCCTGCGTCGGCCTCAGCCGCAATACGACGAACTGTCCGGGCAGGGCGGTCGCCAGAGCGTGCCCATCGGTCGGCTCGAGGGTCAGCGAAATCACGCTGGCGCTCTCGCGGTCCTTGCGCGACACCGCCAAGGGGCGGAACCCGGCCCATGCGGGAGGCGGGCCTGCCGCCGCCGTGAGCCCGGGGTTGCCCGCTACCGCGCCTTCGCTCTGCGCCTGGTCCAGCAGCGCTTGAAAGGAGGTGCGCCAGCCCGCGCTGAGCGCCTTGATGCGCAATGCCCGCTCGATCTCGCTTATCGGGTGACCGGGCTTGTACAACAGCGCATTGACCTCGGAGACGGTCATACGCTCCGGCCCCGCCGCGATCCGCTCGATGTCGTCGCCGGCGCCGATGTCTCCCTCCTGCAGAACACGGAAATAAAAGCCGGGCCTATTGTGCGCGACGAGCAGGGCGGCCATTTGCGGCTCGTTCATGCGGATGCCGACCCGGTAGCAGGTGACGCGCGGCTGCGTCACCTCGAGCATCGCATCCCCGATCCGGTACCGGTCGCCGATGCACACCTCGTCGTCGGGCAGCCCGTCGACGGTAAAATTCTCGCCGAACTGCCCGTAGACGAAGTCGCTGCGGCCGAGGAAATGTTGCCAATAGCGATAGGCGTCGATCTGATACACGAAGACGGCCCGGTGCTCGCCGCCATGGCCCGCCAGATCCCCTTGGCCATCACCATCGATATTGAGCCGCCGCACCATGCGCCTTCCTTGCACTTGCGTCTTCCATACTGCGGTGTGGACAATCTTGCCCTGCCACGCGATGTCTTGCGGCAGGCCTACATTTACCGAAAGCAGGCGGGGCATCGTTTCCTCCTCCGATGCTGGCGATAAGGCCACGTCGTCGCCTTCTCTTCACGTTGACAAATGAGGGCTCCGACGATGGTTCGACGAGGTCATGAGGGCCGAATCCTAGGCGTCAAATGTGGCGATGACGAGTCTATTTGTCGTGCCGGCCGCCGAGCCGCAGGGCAACGACGCATGACGCTCCCTGCCCAAGGTTCACGGCACTATCGGAGCATTTTTCCGAAGATCATCGTTTTGAACGTGATGAGAGGTGCGTCGCTTTTTTCCGCGCGCATGCGCAGGAGCGCCCCCTCCCAGCTGTTGAGGATGAAGTCGGCCAACGACGTTGCGGAAATTTCACGGCCGATCGCTCCCTGATCGCGCGCTTCCAAAAGGCAATTCTCGATGATGCGGCTCCAGGCTTTGAAATGCCCGGCAAGAGAGTCGCGTATCATCGTGCTGTGGTCAGCGGCATCCGCGCTGAAATTGCCGAGGAGACACCCCCGGACATAGTTGGAGCTTCTGAATGCCGCGATCCGGTCATCGAAATACGCCTCCAGCCGGGCGAGCGGCGCGATCGCGCGATCGCAAAGGAAATCCCGCAGCTTGATCTGGCCCCGCTCGGAATAGAGATCGATCACCTCAGCCCCGAACGCCTCCTTGCTGGCGAAGTAGGTGTAGAATGACCCCTTGGGAACGTCCGCCCGGTCGACAATGCCCTGGATTCCGCTGGCAGAATAACCCTCCGCATGAATCATCTGCAGGCCCGCCTGGAGCAGATTGTCGCGGGTGTCCGGCTTCGGCTTTGGGCCTCTTCGGGTCGCTGGGCGCGGTTCCATGGAAAATCCTCTTGACTAATTACAGACGACCGGTCATACGTTATTTTAACCGGTGAACGCCGTTTGTCAAGCCATCGCGGCGATGGCCAGGATTTCCACGGGGGCGGTGCCCGCGACGACAGCGTTCCTTTTGCCAGGAGATCGAGCATGGCTGAGAAAATCGATGTCACGGTGCCCGCGGAGGGCGGCGTTGAACTTGGGGCATGGTTATTCCTGCCCGAAGCGCCGGGGAGCCATCCCGCGATCACCATGGCGCACGGGTTTGCGGGGACCAAAGAACACGGCATCGAGCGTTTCGCACGAGGCTTTGCCGCAGCGGGTTTTGTCGTTCTCGTTCACGACCATCGTAATTTCGGGACAAGCGGTGGCGAATTGCGCGGGGACATCGATCCGTGGCGGCAGGTCGCCGACTGGCGTCGTGTGATCTCCTGGCTTGAGGCGCGACCCGAGGTCGATGCTGCGCGCATTGGCCTGTGGGGCACGAGCTATGCGGGTGGACATGCGCTCGTGCTCGGCGCGACCGATCGGCGCCTGCGTTGCGTCGTTGCCCAGGTGCCGACGATCAGCGGCTATGAGCAAGGATTGCGGCGGGTGTCGCCGGACGCCTTGCCGGCGCTGGAGAGTGCTTTTGCCGAGGATGAGCGCGGTCAGTTACGTGGCGACCCGCCGCGCCGCCAGGCCGTTGTCAGCAATGATCCTGGCACCCTTGCCGCCTATCGCTCGCAGGACGCCATCGTCTTCTACCTTCAGCCGGTTCCTGCTGGTCTTTGGGACAATGAGATTACTCTGCGCTCGACACGTGCCGCGCGCATGTACGAGCCCGGCGCCTGGGTCTCGCGTGTCTCTCCCACGCCGTTGCTGATGGTTGTCGCACGCGACGACCGGACGACCGTCACGGATCTGGCGCTTGCCGCCTACGAGCGCGCGCTAGAGCCTAAGCGGCTCGCTTTGATCCCGGGTGGTCATTTCGATCCCTATCTCGATCAATTCCCACTGGCTGAAGCGGCCGCCACCGCCTGGTTTCAAGAGCATCTGAACAATCCCGCGCGCAACATGCTGACGCGTGCCGAAGCCGCCCCCGCAACCGAGTGCCCATAATCGAGGAGATGATGATGACCGCGACAACATCGGCCGGCAAAACCCTTAAGTGGGATATTCTGACCATCAAGCGCCCCGGCCTCAGCCGGGATCTGCCACCGGGCAACGAAAAGCTGATGTGGGTCGCGAATTCGGCGACCCTCATCTCCGGTGAGCGCGACGCCGTTCTCGTGGATACGTTCCTGACGTCCGCACAATCGCAAACCCTGGTGGAGTGGGTGGTTGCCAGCGGCAAAAATCTCACGGCGATCTACGTTACCCACGGGCACGGCGACCATTTCTTCGGCCTCGCATCGCTACTGGAACGTTTTCCGTACGCCAAGGCCGTCGCGACCGCCGATGTCGTCGAGGCCATGCGCCATCAGCTATCGCCGGCGTGGATGGACAATTTCTGGCTCCGGCTATTCCCCGGGGAGATTCCTGACCGGCTGTCCGTTGCCGAAGCGCTCGAAAACAACGAATTGGAGTTGGAGGGGCATAAACTGGTCGTGGTCAACACCGGGCGGACCGATACGGCCCACTCGACGTGTCTGCATGTCCCATCGATCGGGCTGATTGTCGGCGGGGACGCCGTGTATAACGGCATCCACCCTTATCTCGGCGAGACCGATACCCAGAGCCGGCTGGAGTGGATTTCGGCGCTCGATACGCTGGAGGCCTTACGCCCGCGAGCCGTGATCGCCGGGCACAAAGTACCGGAAAACGCTGACGATCCCCGCATCATTGCCGAGACGCGGCAATATCTTCGCGACTTCAATCGTTTGAACACGGAGACGACGACCGCACGCGAACTCTATGACGCAATGCTCGCGCTCTATCCGGACCGCATCAATCCCGGCTCGCTTTGGGGTTCTGCAAACACCGCGAAGAAGAAGAGCTAGCCTCTAATCAGTAAAATATCAACACAATACCTAAGGGTTTCAGAACATGCGTAAGCCTCTGATTGCCGCTGTCCTCGCCTTGTCCTGCGTTTCTGCCGGATCTGCCGCGGCGGCTCCGGCCGACCACCGTGACCCGCTCGACGCCGAAACCTTGACAACCATCAGATCGGAGTTTGGGAAGCTCATGGTGTTGGCAAATCGACACGATCTCGAAGCGATCCATCAGATGTTCTGGCAATCGCCGTCTGCCCTGCTGGTGGCGAAAAGCGCGATCCCTGCCAACGGCAATTGGGCCGGCTTCTGGGGTAACGCAGCCATTGACCGGAAGCTGCACGATATCGCGGCCTCCGGGCCGGTCGTACTCCAGCCGGATTTTTCAAAGCTCAAAGTGGTCGGCCTGACACGCGACGTCGCGGAATCCTACGCGCCGATGACGATTACGGTATCCTATGCGGGTCAGGACGGAACACCCAAGCCGTTCCTGATGATTATCGACTGGATCAGGACCGGCAAGGACTGGAAGGTCGCCTCTGAAATCATCCTGCCGGTTCCGCCGCCGCCTGCCGCCAAGGGGTGATCTCCTTGAGGTCAACCAGGCCATGTCCAGCCCGTTGGCGTGCGGGGTAAAGCGGCAACGATCGTTTAAAGCAGATTGGCATCCATCGTATTTACTCGGACCCGATGCGCGTACCTTTCTCCGCGACGGAGCGCTTCATCAGCAGCACGACGAACACAAGCGCGACGGTAACGACGGCCAGAACCCAGAACACGTCGAGATAGGCGAAGGAAGCGGCCTGTTGCTGGCGCAGATTGGCGAGCGCCTGCAAGGCCAATTGCCGCGCCGCGACCGGATCGCCGGTTTGCTGCAGGAACCGCCCGGCAGCCTGATGAAGGAAGGAGCCGGTCGCCGCGTTGAAGGGATCGAGCCATTCATCCAGACGCAGGCTATGGAACTGGTCGCGGCGCTCTTGCACCGTCTGCGCCAGTGAGGTCCCGACGCTGCCGCCTTCGTTGCGCAGGAGACTCAGCAGGCCGACCGCCGCGCCGCGCAGCGCGACGGGCGTATAGAGGTACGCCGCCACGTTGGCCGGGGCGAAGCACATCGCCAGCCCGATGATCAGCACCACCCGCGGCCACACGACCTGCTCCGGGCTGATATCCAGGGTCATCTGCGACATCCAGTAATTCCCCGCGGCCATGGTCAATAGGCCCGCGGCAATCAACCAGCGCGCATCGATGCCGCGACCGAGCGCGCGTCCCACGAACGGCATGGCGACGACGGCAAAGAAGCCGGCCGGCGACATGACCAGCCCGGCGCTCAGCGCATCATAGCCGAACAGCGACTGGAGCAGGGCCGGGAGCGAGGTGCTGGCGGCATACAGCACCGCATAGGCGCAAAAAATGATGATGCAGCAGGCGGCGAAATTCCGCTCGCGCAGTGGCCGGAAATTGACCACCGGGCTCGGATGGCGCATCTCCCAGAAGATCAGCGCAACGAGGCCCACGGCGAACAGAATTGCCAGCGTCTGCACCCGCCAGAACGGGTCGCCCAGCCAGTCCCATTCCTGGCCCTTGCTCAACATCACCTCCCAGCAGACCATGACGATGACCAGCAGCGACAGGCCAACGCCGTCAAAGCTGAACGGCTGTTTTCGCAACGCCAGGCGTTCGGCCGTGAGATAAGCGGGGTCGCGGAGGGTGAGGGCGCACGCAACCAGGGCCAGGAGGCCGATGGGGACGTTGATCCAGAACACCCATCGCCAGGAATAGCTGTCGGTGATCCAACCGCCGAGCGTCGGGCCCACGACAGGCGCGATCAGCGCGGCCAGGCCGAACAAAGTCATGGCCATGCCCTGCCGTTCGACCGGAAAGGCGTCCAGCAACACGCCCTGGCTCGAGGGTTGCAGGCCGCCCCCGGCAAGGCCCTGGATCACGCGGAACAGGATCAACTGCCCGAGCCCCGTGGCCATGCCGCACAACCCCGAGCCGAGGGTGAACACGGCGATGGAAAACAGGAAATAATTGCGGTGCCCGAAATGCGCGATCAGCCAGCCGGTGATGGGCAGGATGATCGCGTTGGCGGCCAAATAGCTGGTGATGACCCATTCGCCGTCATCGACCGTGGCCGACAGCCCGCCCGCGATATAGCGCAGCGCCACGACCGCGATCGTGGTGTCGAGCACCTCCATGAAGGTCGGCACCACGACGACAGCGGCGACGACCCAGGGGTTGATCGCCGCATGGGACCGGGCCTCCGGAGGCGTTGACGACAGCGCCGCGCCGGTCATGGCCCGCGCCCCGGGGATTGCGGCGTGGAGGCCTGGAGAAACTTCCCGGCATCGGGGCCGGTCGGCGGCTTATGGATATACACATAGGGAACGACCGAGGTGCCGACGAACAGAGGCGTTTGATCGGCGTTGTAGCCGATCAGATCGATCCGGACCGGCAAGCGCTGAACCACCTTGACGAAATTGCCCGTGGCGTTCTCGGGCGGCAGCAATGCCAGGGTCGACCCGGTGCCCATGGTGAAGCCGGCGATGCGGCCCTTGAAGACATGCGTGCCGCCATACATGTCGACATACAGATCGACCTTCTGTCCGATGCGCAGGTTGCGCAGCTGGGTTTCCTTGAAGTTGGCGTCGACCCAGATTTCGTCGAGCGAGCGGATTGCCATCAGGTTCTGGCCGACCTGGACATAGTCGCCCGGATTGATGTTGCGCCGCGTGACGACGCCATCGATCTTTGCCCTGATGTCGCAGTACCGAAGATTCAGCTCGGCCTGCGCGAGATCGCGCTTGGCGGCCTCAAGCCTGGCTTCAGCCTGCTTGACGGCGGGGGCCCGGGCCGTGATCTCGGCGAATGTGGCATTGATGTCGCCCAGTTTTTCGAACTGCTCGAGCATCGCCTTCGGGCTCTGGTTGAACGAGTGCACCACGCCGAGCTGTGCGGCGCTTTGAATGAGTTCCGCCTGCGCCTCGAGGACGGAGGAAAATGTCTCATCGAGATCGGGCGGCACTTCGCCAAGACTGCGGCCCCCCTCAGGTTGGGCCGGCAACCCCAGCGAGACGCGGATCTGGTAGACTTCGGCCAAAGCCTGGGTGAGTGCCGCGGCAGCCGTCGTCAGCTCCGCTTGCCGCTCGTCATATTCCTCGCGCGACACTGCGGCCGTGCTGACAAGCTGCCGCGCGCGGTCGAATTCAACCTGCGCCAGCGCCAAGGCGGCCTTGCTCTTGTCGACAGCGGCAACCCGCGCATGCAGGAGCGCAACCTGGCTGTCCACGCTTTGCACGGCGCGTTGCAGGTCCCAGCGCCTGGCCCTGGCCTGCGCTTCGGTCGCGTGCACCGAAGCCGCGGCGGCCTGCAGGTCTGCCGTCGCGATATCGACCGCAGCCTGTTGTTCGGAGACCGCAACCCGGTACGGTTCCTTGTCCAATGCGGCAAGGAGATCTCCCTTGCGCACGCGGTTATTGTCATCCACCAGAACGCGGGAAATCTGTCCCGCCACGCGGGGTGCGACAAACGTGACGTGCCCATTGACGTAGGCATCGTCTGTGGAGATTGTGCTGAGCAGCTCCTCGACCCACGGGACGCCGAACATAAGCAGAGCCGCCAGGACGGCGACAGCGAGCACGCCGATCAGCAGCTTTTGCTTGGCCGCCGCCTTGCGCGCCACTTGCGGCGCGGGGGCGGTCTTCGGCAGCGTCTGCGTGGATGCCGCGCCGGGAGCGACCGAAGCATCTCCCTTCGCAATCGGTTGCGCGTCGGGTGGACCTGGCTTGTTGCTTTGCTCGGTCATGTCGGACCCATGTTTCATGGGGACGAAACGGATGGCGTCCGGATGCTATCACGGCCCGCTCATGGGAGACAGCCTGGATCAGTCGACAGGCGGCGTGTCCAGGGGGCGCGCGCGCGCGGGAACGCCGATCGGGCATTCCAGGGCCGGGCGGTTCCAGGCTCCGGTATCGGCCGCCGCTTCATAAGTGGTTGAGAGGAAGTCGAGCAGCAAGGCCTCGGGATCTGGCGCCGTGCGCACCGCATCGTAGGGCAGGATGAACTCCCCGAGCGACGCGTCGAAATAAGCCCCCGGCGTCACGGTGCGCGCGCGGTAGCCCGGCGGTTCCGGATAGGCGTAAGAATAAAAGGCAGAATGAGGGAAAGTCTCGTTGCCGGGCCAGAACCCGGCGCTGCTCTCCTCGTGCGTGTAAGTTTCGCGGACCACCGCATCGGGCAGGCCCGGCACGCCGCCCGGATGCATCGGGGCCGGCCGCCCGGAAAACCGCGTGGTGGCCAGATCAAAGCTGCCCCAGAAGAAATGGATGGGACTGGCCTTGCCCACGAAGCCGCTGCGGAAAAGCATTGAAAATGCGGTCGATCTGGATGAGGGCCCGCCAGAAGCGATGGGCGGCGGCCGCATCATAGGCCGCATGGGTCCGGTCTTGCGAGAACCGGATGGGGTTGGCGACCTCGTTCGGCATGTCATTGATTTCGATGTTCACCCCCATGCTTTTCAAAAGATCCATGGCCGCGCGATAGAAGTCGGCGACGCTCCGGGGCGCGAGCGGGAGGACGCCTTCATTGCCGTCACTCATGCGGGCGACGAGGCGGTGGCTTATGAAGTCGAACTCAACCTCCAGGATTTCGTAGCCGACGGGAATCGGCGATGTGCCGAGCCCGCGCGCGGTGACGTAAAACGGCACCTGCCAGCTATGGTTGACCCACGGGGTCAGGGTCAATCGCACCTTACCGATGATTTGCGACCAAAGCTGCAAGGTGGCGGCGGTGTCGCTCCAGGTGGGGTACGCAAGTTCCGGCCAAATACCTGTGCCCATGACATATTCCTTTCGAGATTCGATTGGAAAGTCCTGCGTCTTGCGAGATTAGGCTCTGCCTGTCGATATTGATTTTTCCTGCGAAATTTTTAATTTTCGTAAGAAACGTCTGGAGATCGGCATTTTTTCGATCATTGCATTTTCGGCGTATTTTCTCTGTTCCGTCAAGGGGTTTACCCGGCTTCGCCGGCGCTTCGCGCCCTTGACGGAACAGAGAAAATACGCGGACGCTCGGGATCGGAATAATGACTGCGTGGATGCCAGTCGCACTGGGACTCTTTGTGCGAATGAACCAGCCATTATGACAGCGTTCCGTCCGGGCCGGGCAGTGCATGGCAAGAACATTTTGACATTGCGTTCCGTGCATGAGATGGTCAGGCCCCACCGATTTCCCGGAGACTGCCGTGATCATATTGGCACCTCTTATCGGCGCAGAAGCATGACCCGGAAGTTTGACGCGATCATTGTCGGCGCCGGCCAGGCCGGCCCGTCGCTGACCGGGAGATTGACGGCAGCCGGCATGGTGGTCGCGCTGATCGAACGAAAATTCGTCGGTGGCACCTGCGTCAATACCGGTTGCATGCCGACCAAAGCGCTCGTCGCCAGCGCCTATGCCGCGCATCTGGCGCGCCGCGCGGCGGATTTCGGCGTCAGGGCAGGGGATATTGCCATCGACATGAAAATGGTCGCCGCCCGGGCGCACAAGGTCACGCTCGACGCGCGCACCAATAATGAACGCTGGCTGGAAGGCATGGAGCGGTTGACCTTCATACGCGGCCATGCGCGCTTCGTCGGCCCGGACTCTCTCTCGGTGAATGGCGAGACGCTGACGGCACCGCGCATTTTCCTGAATGTCGGCTGTCGCGCGACGGTGCCGGACATGCCCGGCCTCAAAGACGTGCCCTATCTCGACAATACCGACATGGTCGTCCTCGACACCATGCCGGAGCATCTCGTCATCATCGGCGGAAGTTATATCGGGCTTGAGTTCGCCCAAATGTATCGCCGCTTCGGCGCGACGGTGACGGTCATTGAACGCGACGAACGCTTGATCGCGCGCGAGGATCCGGATGTAACCAGCGCCGTGCAGAAGATTCTTGAAGACGAGGGAATCACGGTGCGGACGGGCGTCAATTGCGTCGGCTTCGCCCGGCATGATCGCGGGGTGTCGGTCGCGGTCGATTGCCGTGCCGGCGACCCGGAAATTATCGGCAGCCATGTGCTGCTGGCGGTCGGCCGCCGCCCCAACACGGACGATCTGGGGCTGCACGAAGCCGGCGTCGCCACAAATGCACGAGGCTATATCGAGGTCGATGATGTCCTGCAGACCAGCGTGCCCGGCATCTGGGCGCTCGGCGACTGCAACGGCCGCGGCGCGTTCACCCACACCGCGTATAATGATTTCGAGATCGTCGCCGCCAACCTGCTCGACGGCGAAGCGCGCAAGCTCAGCGAACGCATCCTGGGCTACGCGCTCTATATCGATCCGCCGCTCGGCCGTGTCGGGATGACTGAGACCCAGGCCGCCGCCACCGGCCGCCCCATCCTGGTGTCGACCCGGCCGATGACCCGCGTTGGGCGGGCCGTGGAAAAAAGCGAGACCAAGGGTTTCATGAAAATCATCGCCGACGCGCAGACCCACCGCATCTTGGGCGCCGCCATCCTCGGCACCGGGGGCGACGAGGCGATCCATGGCATTCTCGACATGATGAATGCGGACCAGCCGACGAACCGGCTGCGCTGGGCCGTGCCGATCCATCCGACCGTCTCGGAGTTGATCCCCACATTGTTGGGCGGCCTGGCACCGCCGCGAGAGGCCTGAGCTCCGGCCTAGGTCCAGGCCAGGCCATCCTTGGCTCGCGTCATCGCGACATAAACCGCCATCCAGGCCCGGCCCCCCCGTCCGCCAAATTCTTATGGGGGATGCCAAGCCGCTCGTTTCCACCTATGTAAATGCCTTCGCGTCGTTTTGGGAGCAAAGAATGCCGGATCGTGACGTCAGCCCCGCCACGCGCCGGCAGCGCAACCGGGCGGTCGCGCTCCTGGTCATCGCCGGCTGTGTGAATTACCTCGATCGCTCAGCGCTCGCGGTTGGCACACCGGAAATCCGTGCGGATCTGCATCTCTCTTTCGAGCAGATGGGCCTGCTACTTTCCGCATTCGCCTGGGCTTACGGGCTGGCACAAATCCCGGCGGGTGCTGCGATCGACCGTTACGGGCCACGCCGCGCGCTTGGGGTCGGGCTGGTGCTGTGGTCCGCGGCACAGATCTCCGCAGGCTTCGTCGGCTCGCTCACACAGTTCATGACTGCGCGCGTTGCGCTGGGGCTCGGCGAATCGCCGATGTATCTCGGCGGTACGCGCGTCTGCGCCGACTGGTTCGCGTTGAGAGCCCGTGCGCTGCCGATCGCGATTTTCAATTCCTCCTCCGCGCTCGCCCCGGCTCTTGCTCCGCCCGTGCTCACCGTGCTGATGCTCGCCTTCGGCTGGCGCGCGATGTTCGTGCTCGCCGGATTGGCGGGGCTCGGCGTTGCCCTCGCCTGGGTCAGGCTGTACCGCCCGCCGCATGAAGCCGGTATCCCGAGACAAGACATCGAGACAATCCACAGCGAGGACACGCTGCATGTCGTGCATCTGGGTCTCGCCCAGGTAGCGTGGCTGCTGCAATTCCGCACCGCCTGGGGCATGTTTTTCGGCTTTTTCGGCGTCGTCTATTTGTCCTGGATGTATGCGACCTGGCTGCCGGGCTATCTTGAGACGCAGCTCCATCTCTCGGTCGCCAGCACGGGGTTCTGGTCCGCCGTGCCGCTGGCGGCGGGCTTTGTGGGGGCCATGGCTGGGGGCTTTATCACCGATTTTCTTGGCCGAAGCGGCATGGAGGCCGTGCTCGCCTGCCGCCTTCCGGTCATTCTCGGCTTGCTGGTGGCGGCAGGCTGCACCGCAGCGGGCGCGCTTGCCGGGAGCGCCGGTGCCGCCATTGCCTGGCTGGCGGTGGGGCTGTTCGCGGCGAACGCGGCATCGAGCTGTGGCTGGGCGTTGGCGGCTGTGGTGGCGCCCAGCAACGCGGTCGCCAGCCTGGAGGCCGTGCAGAATATCGGCGGCTCGCTCGGCGGCACGCTGGCGCCGTTTCTCACCGGCGTGGTGGTGCGGCTCACCGGCTCGTTTACGCCTGCTTTCCTGCTGGCCGGCGCCATCGCGCTCACCTGCGCCGCGGTCTACGCGCTGATGGCGCGCCGCCGGATCATCGCGCCGGCCTGAACTGGCGGCGCGGCGCGGTCGGTCGGGCACGGATGACACGGCCGCGCGAGCATCTTCACCGTCACGGTCGTCGTGACCTACACAAAATCGAGGAAAATAAAATGGCCCAGCAAATTGGCGTGATGCTGGAAATCTCATTTAACGGAGACAGATTGCTCGACGAAGAATGTTGAGAACAAATACGAAATGTCTCCGACAGGCAGAGAACGCAGATAAAATCTTCCGGGATGAAGAGCACGGTCCACCGCATGCCCGTCTCAAACTCGGATTGTATGTGTCGTCCATAAGGTCTAATGCATGAACGCTCGGTTTTTATGATGGGTGCGTAAGGGTGAGTCTACGACCGTAATCCGTCGGACGTGTCGACCTAGGTGGGCAATCAAACGTTTCTATTTTCGATCGTCTTGACGATCTCTGGAGGAAAGACGTTCGTAAAGCCGCGTCGGCCTCCGATTTTCCGCAGGTCATGCGGGCAAGTTTCGATGCTTGTGCCGGCGGGCATGGGTCGCCACTGACGCCGCCGCCTTGTTCGGCGCCGCGCCTCGCACCCCATGGCCAGAGACGTCGCCGAGCTCCGGGGCGTTCTCATAAGCGTCAGATCCCAGCAGGAGGATCAGCATGAATCGATCACTTAAGACCCATCAGCCCGGCGACCAATCAGGCGCACACCAGCCGGACCAGGACCGATTCCACGCCATCCTGTCGGAGGACGTGCGATGGGCGCCATTCCCCGCCTTTCCGCCGGAAGCGCGGCTCGCGGTGCTTGTGGGGGACCCGACAAAGCCCGGCCCCTATGTCACAAGGGTCAAGCTGCCGCGCGGCACTAAAATGATGCCGCACAAACATCCCGAGGATCGTATCTACACCGTGCTCTCGGGTATCTTCTATATCGGGCTTGGCGAGCAGTTCGACGAGGCCAAGCTGATGCCTTTTGCGCCGGGCAGCGTCATCGTGTTGCCCGGAGGGCAGGCGCATTTCCATTGGGCCAAGTCTGGCGAATATATCACGCAAATCACCGCCATCGGCCCGCTGGGACTCGACTACGCTGATCCTGCGGACGATCCGCGCCACTAGGCCGCCTGCGAAAGCTTTCGGAATCCAGGGCATTGTTTCCGCCGGCGCGCGAAACGTCACAACGATAAGCAAGGAGACCGCACATGAAACTATTGATGGTGCTGACATCCCATGATCAATTGGGCAGCACGGGCCGCAAAACCGGTTTCTGGCTGGAGGAATTCGCCGCCCCTTATTTTGTGTTCAGAGACGCCGGTGTGGATCTGACACTTGCCTCTCCGAAAGGCGGCCAACCGCCGGTCGATCCCAAGAGCGACATGCCGGAAAATCAAACCGACTCGATGGCGCGGTTCAAACAGGACGCGGTGGCGCAAAAGGCTCAGGCCCACACCGCCAAGCTGGCCGATATGAAGGCGGCGGATTTCGACACGGTGTTCTATGTCGGCGGACACGGCCCGATGTGGGATCTCGCCGAGAATGCCAATTCCATCGCTTTGATCGAGTCTTTCTACAATTCCGGAAAACCGGTGGCCCTGGTCTGCCACTCGCCTGGCGTACTCCGTCACGTCACTCATCATGGCGCGCCGCTCGTGAAAGGCAAACGGGTTACCGGATTTACCAATGGCGAAGAGGAAGACGTGCATCTTACGAAAGTTGTGCCCTTCCTCGTCGAGGATGAGTTGCTGCGGCTGGGTGCCATTTTTGAGAAAGTAGCGAATTGGCACCCATTTTCCGTTGTGGATGGCCGCCTCGTCACCGGGCAAAATCCGGCATCTTCGACCTCTGCCGCGTATGCGCTGCTCAGCGTCCTCGCGCAGAGAGTGGATTGACAATCACAAAGGAGGTACTGGCCAATGCAGAGCAGAATGATCCCGGCGATGGCGGCCATGATCGGCGTGTTCGCCATCGCAGGGGCCTGGGCCGTGTCCACGCAGGACAGATACAGTTTGAAAGTGCCGAATGGGCTCGCATTCTCGGAGTTCAGAGGATACGAGACCTGGCAGGTTGTTTCCATCAGTCAGGATGGAAACCTCATGTCTGTGATCCTCGCCAACCCTGTGATGATTAACGCTTATCTGGCGGGCATTCCCGCGAACGGCAAGCCTGTCCCCGACGGCGCCAAGTTGGCGAAGATTCATTGGAACCCGCAAAAGATGACGAGTTTCCCGGCGGCGACGGTGCCGGGCACCGAGCATGACGTCGACTTCATGGTCAAGGACAGCAAGAGATTCACGGACAGCGGCGGATGGGGCTGGGCCGTGTTCGAATATAACGCGGGATCCGATACGTTCAGGCCCGGCACCTTGGCCGACATGCCGCCGCAGGGGAACGACGCCAAATGCGGGTTCGCCTGCCACACGATCGTGAAGACCAGAGATTACGTTTTCACCGATTACGCGCACAAGTGAAGGCGGTGGTGGTATCGGCCCAGGTGTCGCCTAGAGACCACCACCAACATGCCGCCGGCCGCCCGCTGATCAGGCGCCCGGCGGAGCTGATTTAGGTCGGTCTTGGCTCCGCGGGCCACCTCTCGGAACATCTTTGTCGGTCGATACCCTGGCATAGCCGTAATCATGCCATGATGACGCACCGGACTTCTGCACCAAAAACCCCTGCTTTTCTCCTAGGGTCAGGATTGGTGCAAAATTCTTAAGTTTCGGAACATCCGCCAAATGGTGGCTTATGGAACGTATTTCCCGCCATTCAAGATCGGAAGATTTAGTCGTTTGAGGGGCACCCAGCGACCAGGAAACGGTCTGTCTAGCCCTTCTGACCGTAGCTGCGGCCCCACTTGCGGCGACGGACGCCGACGCCGTTGGCACTGACAGACATGCGGCTCGCCACCGCTTCATCGGTAAGGCCCAGTTTGAGCAACGCCAACATCACGCGCTCGCCCTGGTCGGACAGCGGCCCGTTCGCCACGCGGTGCTGGCGATAAGCCAATTTTTGTGAATTAAAGGAAAATGTTATGTCGCTCCGGAAAATGCTTTTGGTTCAGACGCCAGATCGGGTTAAAGCCAATGTTTTGTCGTATCCAAAAGCTCTACAAGAAAGTCCTGATCTGCAAGAAAGACTCGCATATGCCCGGGCATGGTATGCGGTCCGCGATTCTGATGGGTGGGTTTTTGCCCCGTCGAAATGGGCAGGCTATTCCAACATGACCGCGGTTGCTTATCTTGGAAACGCACAGGCATCTATGGATGGTCGTAAAACCGAGAAACACCTCAAACAGTGGTTCAACCCGCTGGACGAGCAATCGCCCGAGTATGCCGAATTACACAAAGAACTGGCAGAATTTGCAGCGGAATACGGTAAGCAACCGAGCGCAATGGCGCGCATCTCTGTGATCTCAGACGGTTCTTCATCAGCAAACCAAAGTGACGATCTCGTTGAGCTGATTGTTCGCGTTGTGAAAGGGCTTGAGATTCATCAACAAGCAAAGGTCAGATCGGCTCTCCGTATTTAGGAGGCTTTTCACACTGATAATTGGGTGAATTCCAAATATCTTGACTTATGCATCACGTCATCTGCAACGGGTGGCGAGCAGACCTCCTGCCACCGAGGCTGAAGTGATGGGTCTGCGGCGAGAGCGGTCATGTGCGGAGCTACTGGTCGAAGCTCGGGAATCTATCGGTCTTGATGAAATCCACGAAGGCGCGCAGCGGCGGAGGCATCAGCCGCCGGCTCGGGAAGTAGAGGAATGGTCCCGAGAAGCTCTGCCACCACGGTTCCAACACAGGAACGAGGGCGCCCTCGTCGAACATGGCGCGCAACCCGTCCTCGAAGTAGGCGACGACGCCAAGCCCGGCCACGGCCGAATTGATTAAGAGGTCCACGCTCCCCCCCGGCCGCACGACCAGCGTCCCGGGCGGATCGATGCGGACAACCTCGCCGTCGCGCTCGAACTCCCAGATCGGCATGGCTCCGCCGGCGAACTGCACGCGAAGGCACCGGTGTTGCAGGAGGTCCCGCGGATGCTCCGGCCAGCCGTGCTCGGCCAGATAGCTCGGCGCCGCCGCCGTCGCGTAACGCTGGACCCTCCGGCCGATCGGCACGGCGATCATGTCCTGCTCCAGCCGTTCGTCGTAGCGGATCCCTGCGTCGCAGCCCGCGGCGAGCACGTCCACGAAGCTGTCTTCGGCGACGACCTCCAGGCGTATGTCTGGATAGGCCTTCAGGAAAGGCGTGATGATCGACGGCAGGACGTCCCGGGCGATGTTGGCGGGGACGTTGAGCCTGAGCGTTCCGGCCGGCCGGCCGCGGAAGGCGTTGACGACGTCGAGCGCCGCCTCGACCTCGGCCAGCGCCGGCGTCAGCCGTTCGAGCACGCGGGCGCCGGCTTCCGTCGGCGCGACGCTGCGCGTCGTGCGGTTGAGCAGCCGCACGCCGAGCTTCGCCTCGAGCCGTCGGACAGCCTCGCTCAGGCTCGACGCGGACACGCCGCTCGCGCGAGCGGCGTCGCGGAAGCCCCCCGCGTGGGCCACCGCCAGAAAGGCCGAGAGATCGCTCAGGTTCGCCGCCATTGTTCTTTATTTCGCACAAGCCGTACAGATTGTACCGATTTATCGCGTGCGGCGACAGGTCCATACAGCGAGGGCTTCCAAAGGAGATCCGTCATGACCCACATCGCATCCGCTGGTTCGTTCCGCCTCGGCGACCGCACCGTTCATCGCATTGGCTACGGCGCCATGCAGCTCGCCGGTCCCCACGTCTTCGGCCCGCCCAAGGATCGCGCGGCCTCAATCGCCGTCCTGCGCGAGGCCGTCGAGAGCGGGGTCAACCACATCGATACGAGCGACTTCTACGGCCCCCACGTCACGAACCAGATCATCGCCGAGGCGCTCCGCCCCTATCCGGACGACCTGACGATCGTCACCAAGGTCGGCGCCCGGCGCGGCGACGACGCCTCCTGGATGCCCGCGTTCGCGCCGGCAGACCTGGAGCGCGCGGTCCACGACAATCTCGGGAACCTCGGCGTCGAGGCGCTGGACGTCGTCAACCTGCGCTGGATGGGCGACGTGCACCGGCCGACGGAAGGATCGATCGCGCGCGAGTTCACCGTCCTGGCGAACCTGCAGCGGCAGGGCCTGATCCGCCACCTCGGCCTGAGCAACGTCACCTCGGCCCAGGTGAAGGAGGCGCGCGGCATCGCCGAGGTCGTCTGCGTGCAGAACCACTACAACCTCGTCCACCACGAGGACGACGCCCTGGTCGACGAGCTGGCGGCGGAAGGAATCGCTTACGTGCCCTTCTTCCCGCTGGGCGGCTTCGCACCGCTGCAGTCCTCAGCGCTGTCAGCTGTGGCGGCACAGCTTAACGCCACGCCGATGCAGACGGCCCTGGCTTGGCTGCTGCGCCGTGCGCCGAACATCGTGCTGATCCCGGGCACGTCGTCGGTGGCCCACCTGCGCGAGAACCTCGCCGCCGCGGAGCTGGTGTTGACGGACGAGGCGATCAATCGACTGGACGCTATCGGAAGCGAATGACGCACCTAGAGGTGTAGGTCGCTTTAGCCCCAACGAGACACTCGAGTGATGGTGTCCGGTTGCGTGACGGCCGGCTTTAGGGATGCTTTCCGATCCGACCAAGGTGCGTAAAGGAAAAGCCTTCTGGCAATTTCAGACCATAGCCAAGCATGCGGTCGAAACCTGAATGTGCCAGCCATAGTGCACCGAGCAATACAAAAAGTGGCAGCGGCATCACCAAGCCAATTGCGAGCGCAACGGCACCAAAAGCATAGACATGGACCATGTTATAGAAAGACGCTCCCGTTCTTTGACCTAGGAGATAACCAAATAAGCTGAGATCTGGCGCAAAAAAAACCAGAAGTGCGCCCCACCACGACATAGTGTTATTCCAGTGCCAGAAAAGTAAGAGGCCGACCGCAAAGATAATTAACCCCTCAACGCGCTGCCACAGGACTGCTCGGACCATAGTTCGCTCCCGATTGGATGTGCTTGCTATACTGGAAGGCGTTGGATTGTATAATTCCTGAATTTGGCACAAACGCGAGCGCACTCGCTTCTGTTGCCGGCCGGACCGCCAATACGACACCGCTTGGGATCGCGTCCGCGAGTTCGAGACCACCGCGATCATCGCCGGGGAAAACCGGGCGGCCATCGTCCTGCGCATCCGTGCCGGAGACGCTGAGGTCACGGGGGTCGACGACATGATCGTCGGCGCGGACGGCCGCATCATCAGCATGACGGTGCAGTGGCGTCCGCTCGCCGGCATTGTCGCGATCCAGCAAAAGCTGGCGCCGCTGGTCGGCGTGCCCGCGCTGGAACTGGTCGAGAAGGGAAGCGCCTGATATGATCGTTGCCCGCAGCATTCGTGAGGAAATTTCCTTGCCGCCTTCATCGCGCACGTCTTCCGCGTCCGGCTCGCGTCGAACGCCGGGCTCAAAGGCACATCTCGTGATGCCGCCCGCCGAGAGTGCCGTTGTGGACTGGTTTGTCGATGCCGATTTGGTCGACGCCTATGCCGTCACGCTTCCCGATGGGGCTCCCCGCAACATTATCGACCTAGCGCGCGAGGCACTGGAACGCCCGCCGGCCTGGTTTCGGGCGCTACTCCGCTTCCGCGACGCGCTCGTGTCGGTGGCCGGTGTGAAGTCCTCCCGTCGGATACGGAAGGAAGCCGAGTCCGGAGGTGTCGCGACCGTGGCGTTCTTTCCGGTCCTGGCGCGTTCGGAGCGGGAGCTTGTGCTGGGGGAGGACGACCGGCACCTCGACTTCCGGGCCTCCGTCCTGGTACGGGCCGCACCGGACGGGGTACGGCGCGACCTCATCCTGACCACGGCCGTGCGCTGCCACAATATGCCGGGTCGTCTGTACCTCATGACGATCACTCCGTTCCACCGTCTTATCGTTCGCAGCAACCTTGACCGTCTCTTGGCGCGCTGACCCTTCAGGGCCAACTTTCTCGGATTTCATTCCAATAGCCTCAGAAACTGACTCCTCAGAGCAACGAGGCGGCGATGTTGACCGAGAGCGCTAGTATCACGGTGCTGAACAGAAAGCCGATCAGCCCTTGCAGCGTGGCGAGGCGGCGCATCTTTTTTGCGGTGATGTTACAGTCGGAGACCTGGAAGGTCATGCCGAGCACGAACGAGAAATAGATGAAGTCCAGGTAGTCCGGCTTGTCGTCATGCGGAAACTCGATGCCGCGGTCGATCTCCTCGCGGCCAAGATCGAACGAGTAATATTCGTGCGCATAACGATAGGCGAAGGAGACGTGGATGGTCAGCCAGGAGAGCGCAAGCGTAGCGACGACGATGGCGATGTAGAACCCTTCAAGGGGCTTATGGCCGGAATGGTGGGAGAACAAGATGATCGCAGCGAAGCTCATGATCGCGCCGGTCACGGTGAGGGAGAACACCGTCCATTCGCCCTCCTGATTGCGCTTGGCATCGAACGCGATGTCGCGGTGCTTAACGCGGAACATCGAGATGATGGAGAGTAACAGAAAGATTGCGCTGCCGATGTCCCAAGCGAGCACGGCGCGCGTAGCCGTCGAGGACACGGAGACGAGCAGGAAATAGCTGATAAGGCCGAGCGCATAGCCGGTCGAGAAATACGGGCGAGCGAGGAGAATGCGGAGCGGTCGCCATGTCGTCATGGCAAAACATTAGGTGCCCCGGACGCGTCCCTGCAATGGGGTGGCTTAGGGTTTCGTCGAATTTGGCATGGGCGTCCACCCCCTTCAAACGCTCCTGCTGTCCTCCGCCGCGCGCTCAAGCTGACCGTCCGCTCTCGGCCCTCCTACCGGTACAAAATTCTTAAATTTTGCGCCAATCCTGACCCTAAGCGCGCCTGGGCGCGGGGTGAGGATGGGGCAGTGCCGACGCTGACCGCCCATCAAAACCGGGAATTCTACAGCGGCGTTGCACCAGAGCTGACAGGAGGCCTGGATTTTCGGCGATGGTCTCGGTAGGGAGCTTGATAGGTGACGCTTCCTGTCGTCATCGCGATCGTTAGGAGTCGATTGATGAATAATGTGCCCCCCGCGGTGCCGCTGGCAGAACTCCCCCTCCTGATCCTGGCCAGCTACCAGCGGCTGACCGGTCGAGCCCTGCTACCGCAGAGCGTTGCTCAAGAGGAGCGCGTGCGGTGGATGTATGAAGACGCGCCATTTTGCGTCCTCGCTCACAACACGCAAGCCGATCCGCTGTTCATCTACGCAAATCAAGCAGCGCAGCGTTGTTTCGAATATAGCTGGGACGAGTTCCTCCGCGTCCCGTCGCGCCTCTCAGCGGAGACGGCGGACAGGTTTGAACGACAACAGCTACTGGATGCCGTGACCCGTGATGGCTTCGCCGTCGGCTATAGAGGCTTGCGTGTCGCGAAGTCCGGTCGACGCTTCTGGATTGAGGACGGAATTGTATGGCAGCTTCGCGACACGAGCGGCCGGGTGCATGGGCAGGCTGCGACCTTTCCGAGATGGCGCGACGAATAGCTCCTTTAGGGTGCTGGGTTCGCGCGCGGCGGTGCGATTTGCAGATCAAGGTTCCTGGTCCGGGATGCATAACGCCGGGTGAAGGCGCCGGTAGGTTACAATATCGAGACCATGCGTTATCAGCGTTGACAACCTCTGATTGAGTTATATTCTACCTTGAGAAGCAGCGCCAAGGTACTTGTAACGATCTGCGTGTCTGTATGGGCGCAGGCTTCGGTGAGAAAACTACCCAAAGTCCGGAGGCGTTTCTCGAGTCAAGCCTTATGACAACTATACGTTAGCAAAAAAGACATAATCGGAGAGTGTATCGGAGAAGGAGCGGTTCGATGCATGTTGATAGATTGTATCATGCGGATGGTTATCTTCATCTCATAGAGACGTTGCGCAACTGGGAGATTTCTTTGTTCGCCGGCGTGACCGGTGGCGGCATCATCCACTTTACCAAACATCTATCGCCGTACCATGATAATTCGTTCGAAGAAGCCGAACATCTCAATCGGTTTTTCAATGTCGGTGAATATGTCGCCGGCTTCGCGCCGTTAGGCTATTACCTCGCTTCAGGAAAATTTGCGGCTGCCGCCGCCACCACCGGTGCCGCAACAAAGCTACTCGGATGTGGTCTCACAGACGCGAAGCTTCACAATATCCCGGCGGTTTACATTGTCCCGATCTCGGCGAAACCGGCGGTAGGATTTGCGCCGCTTCAAGATAGCTCGATTTTCGGCTTGAATATCCTTCAGCAGTTGGAAGCGGAATGCGCTGAGAGCATTTTCGTCCTCACCGGAGATATGCATGACGCGGAGAAGCTGCAGAAAGCGTATGCAGTGCTCATGCGTCATCAGCCGGTCGTTCTGGTTCTTGATCCTGAAGGTTTAAGCAGAACATTTCATCATAATCCAGTTATGACGGTTCCTCTCGAAGTGCAGCGTATGGAGCCTGTATACAGGCCGTGGCCGCTGCATAAACTGCGAGACAGGAAAGTCGTCATACTCGTTGGCTCTGGCATGCCGGCGACCGTCGAAGGCCGCCGTCTGACGACGGAACTGGCTCAGGCACTTCGGGCACCGGTGTTATACAGCATAAACGGGGCCAATTCGGTAGAGCGAGATAATCCCTTCTTATACGGATATATCGGTTTTGGGGGCAACGACGCGGCGCAATCCGTTTGGAAAAGCATCGATGAGAATACGCTACTGATAGCACTTGGTGCTGATTTCGACGAATATACGACTGGCGTAAAGCCGGTTCTCTGCGACGAGGCATGGATCCTGGGAGACGATTGTTCGCGCTACGGGATGGTCGACGGCTCGTGGCGGCACTGGATCCATGGAACATGTTTGGAAATTTTCGGTCCGCTTGAGTCGTTGGTCGCGAACCTGGTCGATGCCATCAGGTCAGATCCGCCGGCGGTTATATCGATGTTGCCGGCGCCTAACTCTCTCAATGGGCGCCCATTGGCCTCCGCTCGTGCAGGCTTCGTGGATCTCGGACGTTTCTACGACACCATCGACCGCCTTTGGCGAAGCAACAGCATCGGCTTCGATGACGTCTGCATGGCCTATAAGGATCGCCAATATGTCACGCAACGTCCCAACATGCATTGTCCGTTTTTTAGTTTGTATCGAGGGTCCGCCATGGGGAGCGCCCTGGGTCTTGGAATTGGCGCGCGCCTAGGAGCGCCGGAAAAAACGGTTTTTGTCTTTACCGGCGACGGTTGCTTCCGCCTTGTCGCAGGCACACTGGCCGAAGCTCGCTCTCTCGGAATCAATTTATTTGTCTTGAACAATGGCATTTACGGCATCGTCCGTAACGGACTCTCAAAAATACTGCCGAATGAGCCGGTTGAACGGTATCACGACAATCTCGACATGCTCAATTATGCCGCGATAGCCGCCGGTTACGGGTGGGACTATCTAAGCGTTGACGCAGATTTGCGTAACCTTCCGGGCATTATAGAGCGTTGCTACCAAACCGGTAAGCCATCCCTGCTCATTGAACTGAGAGTTGACCCCGAACAGGATCTCGGCCCGAACCCGCGTGTGGAGAATCTGTGATGGCGGTTTTTACGAGCAGGCTTCTGTCAGACTGAGGAATGAGCTTGCCGCACAATGTCGCTTCGTTCGTCAAGAAGGTCGAGGAGCATTTTAATGAACACTCCGGCGGAACCAAGATGATCATAAATTTGACCCATGACGACCGGGCCGAGCAAACTGCTTTATTTGACCAGATGTTTCAATCCCGCGCGGCGGTCTTTTATGAACGCCTCGGTTGGGATGTGACGGTCAAAAACGGCCGCGAGATCGACAGGTACGACGAGGAGGCTGCCCCGCTCTATCTCCTGGCGGTCGATGACGATCAGCGCGTGCTGGGTTCTTTGCGGCTACTCGCAACCACCGGGCCGACAATGCTGCGAAACGAGTTCGCGCATTTTTTTGATGATGCGGTGGATGTGGCGGCGCCGACGATTTGGGAGTGCACACGGTTTTGCGTGCCGCCCGTGTTGGATAGGGGCGTCCAGGATGTGGGAACGATATCTGCTGCGTTGCTGATTGGCACGTGCGAGCTTTGTCTGGCTTCGGGGATCGATTATGTCGTCGGTGTTTATGAGGCACCGATGGCCCGCATCTATGCGCGGATCGGCTGGAGCCCGAAACTTCTGGCGCGGGCGCGCCCGGAGATCGGCAAGATAAACGTGGGAATTTGGGAAGCTTCCCCGGCGGTACTTTCCGTCATGCGCCAGCGCCGATCAGCCCGGATCAATGGGCGGCAAGTCCTGGTGACATAGATGTTCGGCTGACTGGTTATTCTCGCCTCCCTTTGTGGATCATTGGCCGTGCCAACGACGGTGGCGTTTGTCGCGGCCTTGGGGCACATTTCGTACCCTCCGCCGTCCGTCATGTGAAAACGGCACGCGCCAAGTTTATTGCCGCGTAGCGGGCAAGTTTCTGCCTGCTCTATGTGCATATGCGCTAACAAGTTGATTACCGCTATGGCATTTCCGGAACGGCCTGTGCGATTTGGCAAATAGTGGCGTGGGGCATCCTAAGCGCCATGCGCCCCGCGTCGTTAGGATACGGCTTGAACCACGCCCAGCGCGCAGCAGCGGAACATCGACATGACCTTGATCCGAGACGAGTATCTATCAGAGCGGGATAAGTTGCGGCCGGTGCTGCATGAGCTGCCGGCCACGCCGAAGACAATCCATTGGGGCTATTTCGATGCCGCGCTCGCCCCTGCGCTGAAGGTCGCAAGCGGTGACATCATCCGTGCCGAGGCCGTCACCCAGCATGCGGGCGACGCGCCGGAACTCATGATGGACGAAGGGATCACGGCGATCTTCAAGGGCGTGCCGGAAGCCGACCGAAATCCGGGCGTGCACATCATGACCGGGCCGATCTATGTCGAGGGCGCCAAGCCCGGCGACGTGCTTGAGGTGCGCTATCTCGAGATGCGGCCGAGGCTTCATTATGGGTCGAATGTGGCGGCGCATTGGGGGCATCTGTACAAGGAGATGGGTGATAAGGAGCGGGTGACGATCTACCGCATCGATCCGGCATCCGCGACCGCCCATGCCGTGTTCGCCTATGACTTCCCGGGCAAATATCTGGTTCCCGGCCAGATCACCGAGGCGCGGGATTGCTGCCGGCAGCCGGCGCTGCGTGGGATTCGCGTCCCGGTCCGTCCGCATCTGGGCACCGCCGGCGTCGCACCGGACGCCAAGGGCCGCGTCAGCACCGTGCCGCCGGGCAGCCATGGCGGGAACATCGACAATTGGCGCATCGGTGCCGGCGCCACGATGTTTTACCCGGTGCAGGTCGATGGCGCGCTGTTCTCGATCGGCGATCCGCATATATCGCAGGGGGACGGCGAGATCAGCGGCACCGCGATCGAGGCGTCGCTCGACGTCACATTCCAAATCTTCATCCGCCGCGATTTCAGCTTTCCCTCGCCACTGCTGCGCACGCCGGACTCCTTTATCACCCATGGGTTCGACGAGGATCTCGACCAGGCCATGCGCAACGCGAGCCTGGAGATGCTGCGCTTGTTGACGGAGCATCGCGGCCTTTCGCGCGATGATGCCTATTCGCTGATGAGCGTTGCGGCCGATTTCTCGGTCACGCAGGTGGTGGATGGTCGGCAGGGCGTGCATGCGCGAATTTGCCACGCAGTGTTCCCGCCGGAATAAGCGGCTTTTGTTGGCGGCGCCTTCCAGGCACGGCGCTTGCACGGCGCAGCCGTGAGGAGCCTGGCCATGAATGTCGAACGGTTCAGCACTGAACCTTATCCGCTGGACCGGCGCCGTGCCGCCTGGGATGCGGCGCTGCGCCGCGTCGGGCTCGGGGTCGAGCCGGAGGCGGAGCCGCCATCCGGCAGGCTCGTGCGCCGGACCACGCCACACGGCACGGACCTTGTCCTGATCGCAGGTGCGCCGCAGCGCCTCGTGCGAACGTTAGAGCCGGACGCCGACCGCCTCTGGCTTGGCGTCTGCCTCGAAGGCGCGCTCGGGCTTTCGGCCGGCGAGACCGCGCGCGAGCGGGAATTGCTCTACTGGCCCGCCGCCTCCGGCCCGCTCTGCGCGGCGCCCGGTTTGTTCCGGTTGGTGCTCGTCGGCGTCTCGCGGGCGGACACGCGCTGGGCCGGGCTGCCGGATGTGGAAGACGATTCGCGGAGCGTGGTCGTGCGCCCCGGGCCGCAGCCGGTGCTGTCAGGCCTGCTGGCGACGATGGCGGAGGCCATGGAAGCGGCCGATGACAGCGTGCTCAACACGCTTGAAAGTACGCTTGCTGAAATCATGTCGCCTTTGCTGGGGGGCGGCGTGGCGGCAAGGGCGGCGCTGCGCCGGCGCATCCTGCGGGCGGTCGAGCGCCGGCTCGACACCCCGCATCTCAACCTCGCGCGTTTCGCCGCGGCGGAAGGCGTCTCGGCGCGCGCCGTGCAGAAATTGCTGGAGGATGAGGGCCGAACTTTCAGCCAGCATCTGCGCAGCCGCCGCCTGGAGCGGGCGGCTGAGGCGCTGGTGGACCCGGCGCAGGCCGCCCTCGCGGTCGGCGAGGTTGGCTTCCGTTGGGGGTTTCCAGATCCGGCGCATTTCAGCCGTGCCTTTCGCCAGCATTACGGCATGACCCCGAGCACCTACCGGGCGCAGGCCCAAGGGGCGGCTCATGGCGTGCCGCAGGACGGGCGAAACCGCGGCTACGCGCCGCCCCGGCTCGACGGTGAGGCCGTGCCGGCCGCGCCGGCGCCGCGCCCTTCGCCCGCGCGCGCAGCCGGGCCGGTGCATCACCATTTGCGGGCAACGCCGGAGACCGTGCATTGGGGCTATTTCAGCCGCGCGCTGCCGCCGGCGTTGACCGTGCGGTCCGGCGACACCGTGACCGTGGAGACGCTGACACAGCACGCCTCGGATGACCCCGTGCGCATGATCGCGGGCGACCCCGATGCCGAGGCGGTCTTTCGCTGGACCGCGCAGGACAAGGCGATCGACCGGCGCGGCGCGGGTCCCCTGGACGCCACGATCCATGGGCGCGGCGCGGGCGAGGGGTTCGGCGTGCATATTCTGACCGGGCCGATCGCGATCGAGGAGGCAGCACCCGGCGATGTGCTCGAGGTCGAAATTCTCGACATCGCGCCCCGGCCGAGCCAGGGACCGGGCTTTGCCGGGCGCAGTTTCGGCAGCAACGCCGCGACCTGGTGGGGCCGGCACTATCATGACCTGATCACCGGCGTGAAACCGCGCGAGGTGGTGACGATCTACGAGATCTGCACCTGCGGCAACGCGCTGTGCGCGCACGCCGCCTACAGTTTCCGCTGGACGCCGCAGCGCGATCCGTTCGGCGTGCTGCACCCGACGATGGATTACCCGGGGGTGCCCGTCGACCACGCCACGATCGAAAAACAGGACGGCGTGATGCGCGATCTGCACATTCCCGTGCGCCCGCATTTCGGGACCATCGGCGTGGCGTCGGACCATCCGGGGCTGCTCGATTCCGTGCCCCCCTCGGCGTTCGGCGGCAATATCGACAATTGGCGGCTGGCCGCGGGAACAAGGCTTTTCTTGCCGGTCTCCGTCGCCGGCGCGTTGCTGTCGATCGGCGATCCGCATGCGGCGCAGGGCGATGGCGAGGTGAACGGCACGGCGATCGAATGTTCGCTCACCGGCACGTTCAGGCTGCGCGTTCATGCGCGGGAGCACGCGGATGCCCGGCTGCGCGATCTCACCTATCCGTTGATCGAGACGACGGAGAGCTGGATCGTGCAGGGTTTCAGCCAGCCGGATTATTTTGCCGGGATCGGCGGCGGCACCCAAAGCGAGGCCGACCGGCGCGCCTTGCTGGACAATGCGATGGCCGATGCCTTCCACAAGGCGCGCCGCCTGCTGATGACCGCGCACGGGCTGAGCGAGGATGAAGCCATCTCGCTGCTGTCGGTTGCGGTGGATTTCGGCGTCACCCAGGTGGTGGACGGCAACTGGGGGGTCCACGCGATCATTCCGAAATCGATTTTCGCGCGCCCTGAGGGAACCGGCGCGGCGTGACGCCGCGGCTTCAGGCCTTTTCGGGGATGCCGGCGATCAGATCGATTTCGACCAGGGCGCCGACGGCGAGACCCGTCACGCCGACACAGGTGCGGCTCGGTAACGGGCCGTGAAACCAGCTTTCATAGGCGGCGTTGAACGCGGCATAGTCGTCGAACGAGGTGAGGTACACCCGCACCATCAGCGCGTCGTCGAGGGTGAGAGAAAACTGCGCGAGCACGGCCTCGAGGTTGCGTCGCACCTGCTCGGCCTGGGCGACGACACCGCCGGCGACGAGCTTCGCCGTTACCGGATCGGTCGGCATCTGGCCGGTGACGAACAGCAGGTTGCCGAACCGCGTGGCGTGGGAGAACGGGGCCACGTGCGGCGGCACGCCTTGCGCCGGGGTGAAGGAGAAAGATTGCTTGAGGTTTGTCATGCGGGAATTTCCGTTGCGAGTTTCGCGCCCATCACCTTGAGGAAGCGCGCGGTGAGCGGGTGACGCGGGCGGGTGAACATATCCTGGGCGGGGCCTTCCTCGACCACCGCGCCGCCGGCCAGGAACACCACGCGGTCGGCGACATCGCGCGCGAAACGCAACTGATGCGTCGAGATGATCATGGTGAGGCCGTCCTCAAGCGCCAGGCGGCGGATCACGTCGAGCACTTCGCTAACAAGCTCGGGATCCAGCGCCGAGGTCGGCTCGTCGAGCATGAGAACGGTCGGGTTCGGCGCCAGCGCGCGGGCGATGGCGACGCGCTGCTGCTGGCCGCCCGAGAGATGCCTTGGCAGCGCATCCGCACGATGCGAGAGCCCGACGCGCGCGAGCAACTCCAGCGCCCGGCGATCGGCTTCCGGCGCGGCAACGCCATGCACCCAGCGCAGCGGCCCCGCGATATTCTCGCGCGCGGAGAGATGGCTGAACAGGTTGAATTGCTGGAAGACCATGCCGACGCCGACACCCGCCCGCTCTTGGGCGAGCGCGCGGGCGGCCAGCTTCCGGCCGTCCTCGCGATAGCCGATGCGCCGGCCGCCGATGCGGATCTCCCCGCCGTCCCAGTCTTCCAGGTGGTTGATGCAGCGCAGCAGCGTGCTTTTGCCCGAACCGCTGGGGCCGAGCAAAGCGACGACCTCGCCGGCGCGCACCGACAGATCGATGCCGCCGAGCACGGCGTTGGCGCCGTATTGCTTGTGCAGGCCGCGCACCTCGACGGCGACGGGGTTGCCGGCCAGCGCGTGCTCACGGGCGGCGCGTTGCGCGGCGCTGATGCCCAGGTCCGGGGCGCTCTCCTCGGCATCGAGATCCGCTTCAGGAGGCGTGCCGTGGAGCGCGGCGGGCCGGACGGGCGCATCGGGCACAGGGGCACGGCGCCCCGGCAGCAGCCGGCGCAGGCGTTCGCGCGGCGAGGGCCGGTCGAGGTCCAGCATCACCTCGGCGAAAATCTGCAGCGCGGTAACGGCGCCGGTAAGCAACAGATACATCACGCCGGAGGCGAAGAAGATCGAAAAGAAGTCGAAGGTCGCGGAGGCGAGCTGGGTGCTGCGCAGGGTCAGCTCCTGCACGGCGATGACCGAGGCGAGCGATGAATTCTTGAGCGCGGTCACGGCCTCGTTGCCGAGCGCCGGCACCATCATGCGAATTGCCTGCGGCGCGATCACGCGGCACATCAGCACGAACGGCGTCATGCCGAGCGCCTGGCCGGCCGTCACTTGCCCGGCATCCACCCCGCGTACGCCGGCGCGAAGGATTTCGGCGATGAACGGCGCTTCGTTGGCAGCGAGCGCCAGGCCCGCGGCGGCCATCGGGCTCAAACGCAGCCCGATATGGGGCAGCGCGTCATAGGCGAAGACGAGTTGCAGGATCAGCGGCGTGCCGCGGAAAATCACAGTGTATGTGCGGGCCAGGCCGGAGAGCAGGTGAAAACGCGAGAGTTGCATGCTGGCAAGGACGAACCCTGCCAGCAAGCCGCCTGCCAGCCCAAGGCATGTCACTTCGAGGGTGACGGAAATGCCTTGGAGCAGATAAGACAGGCCGAGATAGTGCAGAAACAGCGTCATCAGCCGGTGATGAGCTTCGGCGCGGCGAGCGTGCCGGCATCGAGGGACCATTTCTTGAGCAGGACGCTCTCGACGCCGGCCTTCTGCAGATCGGAAAGCGCGGCCATCACGGCGCCGCGCATCTCCATGTTGCCTTTCGGCACGGCGATGCCGATCGAGTAGGGCAGGGTGACTGCGGTCGCCTTGCTGAGCTGGCTGGGATACGCCTTCACCGCCTGGTCAACCGTGTTGACGTCATTGATGTAGGTGTCCGCGCGGCCCGCCAGGATCGCCTGAATGCAGTCGGCATTGTTGTCGTAGAGCTGCAGCTGTGGCACGGGCTGGCCTTTTGCCTTGCAGGCGCCGGCGAGATTCTGGATGAGCGGCACCTCGACGAAGCCGGTGTTCTCGGCCGCGGTCGTGCCGCAGAGCGAGGTGTTGATGCCGGTGATCTTCTTGGGATTGCCGTTGGCGACCAGCACGCCGTCGAACACCTTGGAATAGGTGATGAAATCGGCGGCCTTGGCGCGCTCGGCGGTCGCGTAGATGTCGGAGATGACGATATCGGCCTGGCCGCTCTGCAACGTGGGCAGCAGCGCCGCGAAGCTGACCGAATTATAGGTCACATTGAAGCCGAGGCAGGCGCCAAGTTCCTTCGCCAGGTCGATGTCGAAGCCGACATATTGGCTCGGGTCGTTCGGGTCGAGCGCCTCGTAACCCGGCGTGTGCGGGTTGATCGCGTCGACCAGCGTCTTGCCCTTGAGGGCGGGATATTTTGCCTGCAGCGCCTGGCAGGAGGCGGGGGCAGCCGGCAGATCGGCGCTCGCGGCCGAGGCCATGGGCGCTGCGGCCGCCATCAGGCAGACGGCGCCAAAAATGGCCAGCAGCCAACGCGAAGGATGCAGCCTTCTTGTCGCGTGCTTCGCCGGATGTTGAAGACGCGCCGCTTCTTGTACCACGCTCATTCGTATCGCTCCTGTTGAACTGTGCGTTCGTCAAGGTAGCGTCTGGCGGGCACCATACTTTAGGACGTGTCGGGAGGACGCTGGCCAAATTGCCGGTAGTGTGCGGGATACGGCGCTCTCGTAATCATTCGGCGAAGCGCGCTGCCCGAAATATGCGCAATAATGGTGCCGCGCTTTCACCCGATGCCGCGCGTAACATTACGGCACAAGATGACACGCAATGATCGCGGTGATGCGGTAAACAGGAGGCCGGCCCTTCGGACAGTCCCCCTGTTCCTCCTCCCTGAAGGGCTGAAAAGGCGTGCCAGTGAGGCGGGCGGTTGTTGGGAACCGCCCGCCTTTGCCTAGGATCTGCATACGCGCAGCCATTGTTCCGATCCCGAGCGTCCGCGTATTTTCCCTGTTCCGTCAAGGGGTTTACCGGCTTCGCCGGCGCTTCGCGCCCTTGACGGAACAGGGAAAAGACGCCGAAAATGCAATGATCGAAAAAATGCCGATCTCTCAAGGCGCGGGCTAAATGGCGACCGCAATCCCGGGATCGTCCCCTATGTTTTTGCAGGTCGCAACCGGCCCTGCCGTCAATCGCCGATCAGAAAATTCCGCGGCGTTGGCGAACGGTCTGCCGGCAGCGCTTCCATACTGGTTTCGTCCTTGAGATCGACGCCGGAGAGCTTGCGCCGGCGCGCCTCGGTCAGCAGATAATGCAGCCGTCCCGCCGCGGCGGCGAAGCTCTGGCCTTCCGGCCGGACATTGGAGATGCAGTTGCGCGCCTCATCGGTCAGGCCGGCGCGCGGGGCGAAGGTGAGATAGAGGCCGAGGCTGTCGGGCGCGCTGAGGCCGGGGCGCTCACCGATCAACACTACGACGATCTCGGCCCCCAAAGCTTCGCCGATTTCGTCACCGATCGCGACGCGGCCTTGTTCCACGAGGGTGACCGGCGCCACGCGCAAAGCGGCCTTGGCCAGCAGCGGGCTCACGGCCTCCAGCATCGGCAGCGCGTGTTCGTTGACAGCCAAAGCGGAGAGGCCGTCGGCGATGACGAAGGCGATGTCAAAGCCGCGCGCGCCCGCCGCCGTGAAGCCGGCGAGCTTATCGCGCGAGGCATCGTCGAGGCGGCGGCCAAGGTCGGGGCGCCGCAGATAGGTCTCGCGGTCGGCGGCGGCGCTGTGCAGCTCGATCACGGGATAACCCGCAGCTTCGAGCCGCGCGAAGAGTCCGGCGCGGTCCATCGGCAGATGCACGGCGTCGCGCGCCCGCGCATGCGCGTACTGGAAGGCGAGCAAAGGCTGGGTCGGGATGCTCACGCCGGCGCGGCCGAGCGCGATGCGCGCCTGGGTAAAGCGGCGCAGACTTTCCCAGGGGTTGGAGACGACGAGTTTGGTCATCCCTGCATCCTCAGCCCATGCGGGCCAAAGCGGGGCCGAAGGCCGCCGGCAGTTGCGCGCGCAGACGGAGCCGGTCGGCGTCTTCGAAAATGCCGGCGCGCACCAGCCAGGCCTCGAACTCGGGCGCCATGCGCAGCCCCAGCACCTCGCGCACATAGAGCGCGTCATGGAAGGAGGTCGTCTGATAATTCAGCATCACATCGTCCGAGCCCGGAATGCCCATGATGAAATTGCAGCCTGCCGCCGGGAGCAGCGTCAGCAGCATGTCCATGTCGTCCTGATCGGCCTCGGCATGGTTGGTGTAGCAGATGTCACAGCCCATCGGCAGGCCGAGCAGCTTGCCGCAGAAATGATCCTCGAGCCCGGCGCGGATGATCTGCTTGCCGTTGAAGAGATATTCCGGCCCGATGAACCCGACCACGGTGTTGACCAGCAGCGGCTTGAATTTGCGCGCCACCGCGTAGGCGCGCGCCTCGCAGGTCTGCTGGTCGACGCCGTGATGCGCGTTGGCGGACAGCGCCGAGCCTTGCCCGGTCTCGAAATACATCACGTTGTCGCCGACCGTGCCGCGCTTGAGCGCAAGCGCCGCCGCGCGCCCTTCGGCGAGAACCGCGAGGTCGATGCCGAAGCTGCGATTGGCCGCCTCCGTGCCGGCGATCGACTGGAACACGAGATCGACCGGCACGCCGCGATTCATCGCCTCGAGCGAGGTGGTGACATGGGTCAGTACGCAGGATTGCGTGGGAATCTCATAAGCGTGGATCACGCCGTCGAGCATCTTGAGCAGTTCGCTCACCGCCGGCACGCTGTCGGTCGCGGGATTGATGCCGATCACCGCGTCGCCGCTGCCATAGAGCAGGCCGTCGAGAATGCTGGCGGCGATGCCGGAGGGATCGTCGGTCGGATGGTTGGGCTGCAGCCGCGTCGACATCCGCCCCGCAAGGCCGATGGTGTTGCGGAAGCGCGTCACCACGCGACATTTGCGGGCGACGAGGATGAGGTCCTGCACGCGCATCAATTTGGAAACCGCGGCGACCATTTCGGGCGTCAGCCCGGGCGCGAGGCGCGTCAACGCCGTTTCATCGGCTTCAGGCCCCAGCAGCCAGTTACGAAAATCGCCGACGGTGAAACTGCTGACCGGCGCAAAGGCGGCGGAATCATGCCCGTCGATGATCAGCCGCGTCACCTCGTCCTGCTCGTAGGGCACCAGGGCTTCGTTGAGGAACGCCTTCAGCGGCGTCTCGGCGAGCGCCATCTGCGCCGCCACGCGTTCCGAGGCGTCTTCGGCAATCAGCCCGGCGAGCGCATCGCCGGAACGCGCGCTGCTCGCCTTGGCGAGCAGCGTCTTCAAATCCGCGAAGCGGTAGGTCCGACCCCCGATGTTGTGCGTATATGCCACGTACTTACCCCATTAAGCGATTTCGGCTTGTTCGGCCTTCAGCGCCCCGGCCGTTTCGATGGCATCGCCATGAGCGGCCGTTGCGCGCCGCTTTTCGGTCAGGAGGAAGTAGACATAACCGATCGCAAGCATCACGGCAAAGATCACGAAGATCAGGAAATTGTAGTAGATCATTGCGATCAGCGCGACCATCGCCGACAACAGCGCAAAGGCCGGGAAGACCGGGTAGAACGGCGCGCGGAACGGCCGGTTCATGTCGGGCTGGGAGCGGCGCAGCTTGAACAGGCTGGCCATGCTGATGATGTACATCAGCAGCGCGCCGAACACCGACATAGTGACGATGTTGGCGGTCAAGGACTGGCCGGCGATCACGATCAGCTGGTCGCTGAAAATGGCGGCGATGCCGAGCACGCCGCCGGCGATGATCGCGATATGCGGCGTCTGGAAGCGGGGATGCACCTTGGCCAGCACGGGCGGCAGATACCCGGCCCGCGCCAGCGCGAAGATCTGGCGGGAGTAGCCGATGATGATGCCGTGGAACGAGGCGATCAGCCCGAACAGGCCGAGAAACACCAGCATGTGCAGCCAGCCGCTGTTCGCGCCGACGATGAATTTCATCGCTTCCGGCAGCGGATCGTTGATGTTCGAAAGCTTCGTCCAGTCGCCCGCAGCACCAGCGAACAACATCACGCCGATGGCCAGGGCGACCAGCGTGAGAATGCCGGCGATATAGGCGATGGGGATCGAGCGCCGCGGCATCTTGGTTTCCTCCGCCGCCATGGCGACGCCCTCGATGGCGAGGAAGAACCAGATGGCGAAGGGGATCGCCGCGAACATGCCGCCGAACGCCGCCAGGGTGAAATGGTCGTGCCCGGCCCAGCCGCCTTTGACGAAATTCGCCATCGAGAAGCCCGGGCTGACGACGCCCATGAAGACCAGCAGTTCGAAAATTGCCAGCACCGTGATGATGAGCTCAAAGGTCGCGGCGATTTCGACGCCGACGATGTTCAACCCCATGAAGATGATGTAGGCGCCCAAGGCGGCGATTTTCGGGTCGAGCGCGGGAAACTGCACATTGAGATAGGCGCCGATGGCCAGTGCGATGGCCGGGGGCGCGAAGACGAATTCGACCAGGGTCGCGACGCCGGCGAAATAGCCGCCTTTCGGCCCGAAGGCCTGGCGGGCATAGGCGAACGGGCCGCCGGCGCGCGGAATGGACGTCGTCAGCTCCGTGAAGCTGAAAATGAAGGTCGTATACATCGCGGCGATGAACAAAGCGGTGACCGTAAAGCCCAGCGTGCCGGCACTGGCCCACCCATAGCTCCACCCGAAATATTCGCCGGAGATGACGAGGCCGACGGCGATCGCCCATAATTGCAGCGTCGTGATGCTCTTCTTCAGCTCGGGGTGGGTACCGGCGCCGACGTGACGCCCGGGTCCCTCTTTGGCGCTGATGTGACCACCTTGCTCCGGCATATTATTTTCCTTCTAAAATAAACGGCGCCGTCCCCAGGGATTCACTTCGCCTCCCGAAGCTTCCGCCGAGCAGAGGTATTGCAGCAAATCCTGTGCCAAGAACCGGCATGACGTAGAGCCGTGTATCGGCATGTATCCGCCATCGAAGGGGGCGTTCGATTGGCGCGCCGCTATTCAGCGTGTGATCGTAATATCATCGATACGTTATTTTTTGGGCAGGTTTCGATTGTCCAGCGGAAAACGCTGAGAAAAATATAAAGACTCCATAAATAACGCATAAAGAACCTATAAAAACGAGGCGTAAGCGGCGGCAGAAAAATGTCTTCTGCGGCGCCGCGGGTCGGATGCGGTATCGAGATGAAACTATGGCGGTATTGCAATATTTTGGCGCGAGTTGAAATTTATGAGGGAGCCGGCGCTGATTCAGCGCCGGCTCTGCCTGTTCAGCTCATCACGCCGATTTGCCAGGGCACGAACTCATAGCGCCCCACGCCGAGCAGCTCGCTCTTTGACTTCTCGCCTGATGCGGTGCGGAGCAGCAGATCGAAAATCAACTGGCCCATCTCGGGCAGGCTCGCGGTGCCATCCAGGATCTCGCCGCAATTGAGGTCCATGTCCTCTTCCAGCCGGCGGAACATTGGCGAATTGGTGGCGAGCTTTACCGAGGGGGTCGGCTTGCAGCCGAACATCGAGCCGCGGCCGGTGGTGAAGGCAATGAGATTCGCCCCGCCAGCCACCTGGCCGGTGGCGGAAACCGGGTCGAAGCCAGGCGTATCCATGAAGACCAACCCCTTCGCCTTCACCTGTTCCGCATATTTGTAAACGTCCATCAGGGGCCCGGTGCCGCCCTTCATCGAGGAGCCGAGCGATTTTTCGAAGATATTGGCCAGCCCGCCCATCTGGTTGCCGGGGCTCACCACGCCGTTGATCTGCGTGTCGCGGCCTTTGTTGTAATCATCCTTCCACCAGCGGATGCGCTCGATCAGTTTCTCGCCGACCTCGCGGCTCACGGCGCGGCGGGTCAGCGTGTGCTCCACGCCATAGATTTCCGGCGTTTCGGAGAGAATGGCCGTGCCGCCATGGCGCACCAGCAGATCCATCGCCGCGCCCAGGGCCGGGTTGGCGGTGATGGAGGAAAACCCGTCCGAGCCGCCGCATTGCAGGCCGACGACCAGATGGCTGGCGGGGACGGTCTGGCGCCGCACCTGGTTCGCCTCCGGCAGCAGCGCCTTCACCGCCTCGATCGCCGCCGCGATGGTTTTGCGGGTGCCGCCGCTCTCCTGCATGGTGAAGGTTTTTAAGTAAGGCCCCACCGCCATGCCCTGCTCGGCCATCAGCCCGGCGATCTGGTGCCGTTCGCAACCGAGCCCGATGATCAAGGCGGCGGCCAGGTTCGGGTGGCGGACATAGCCCGCCGTGGTGCGGCGGAGCAGAGACATCGGCTCGCCGGTCATTTCCATGCCGCAGCCGATGCCGTGGCTGAACGCCACCACGCCATCCACGTTCGGATAATCGGCAAGCCGTTCAGGCGTAAAATAATCGGCGACCGCATGCACCACGGTGGCGGAGCAGTTCACGGTGGACATCACGCCGATATAATTGCGCGTGCCGACCCGCCCGTCCGGCCGCACAATGCCCTGGAAAGTCGCGCGTTCCGCCTCCTTGATCATCTCCACCGGGCGGTAATCGGCGCCGTAGGCATAGTCGCGGTCGAAATCGGAGAACAAAGTGTTGTGGCTGTGCACCAGCGCGCCGGGCGGTATTTCCTCCGCGGCGAAGCCGATCGTCACATTATATTTACGGATCGGCTCGCCCTTGGCGATCGTGCGCGCCGCGATTTTATAGCCGGCCTGCACGCTCTCCCGGCAGGTCACGCCCTCCTCGGGAATTTCCGCGCCCGGCGCCAGGGGAATGCGGGCGACCACCACATTGTCGTCGGGATTCAGCCGGACGACGGCGCCGGTGATGCGTTTGGCGGAGAGATCGATCATGTTCATGGGACGTGTCCTGTTTATGTTTTTGGGACGATGCGGCGAGCGCAAAGGAAGGCTTCTTTTTGTGAACAAAAAGAAGCAAAAAAACTTTGTTATGCTGGGCTCCGGGCAATATCAGCGACAACGCCCATGCCCTCCTGGGCTATTCCAACGGTGCCACGCACCGCCGGAACCTTCAGCCCCTCCGCCCAGCGTAGTTAAAAGTTTTTGCGCCGCATTTTTCAAAAAGCGGCCGCTTTCTAAAGCGCTCACGGAAGGCGGTGTTTCCTGATGTTTGTTTTCGGGGCTGGCCCGCTCTGTAAGCGGTCGCATCGGGGCCGCGTTGCGTCAAGGCGCGCGCTCCACATTGCCCTGTTGTTTCTGCAACCCAGGATTTACGAAACCAAACGCGGAAGATCCGCTTTGCGCCCCTTTTTCATGTTGCAAAGGCGAAGGCGATGCCGTATATGTTGCGACGCAGCATGAGCATGGCTCTGCTGCAGGACGTTTCCTCCCTAAACTTGGCGGTGCTTAGGCACCGCTTTTTTTTTGCCAGGCACCGGCCGGGCGCGGCTAATCGAGCCCGGGTTCCGGAAAAATTTTGCAGTGCCGAACAGTGCGGCGGCAAATTGTTTCAGGGCGGCGTCGCACGCCAAAAACGCCTGAATCCCAATCAAGTAGCGGCACGGGTGCGGCATTTTGCGCGGCTCGCGCGCGGGGCAGGGCGCAAAATTGGACGCGAACCAGGGGTTTACGTGAAAAATTAAACCGCACTATGACACCGCATCGCACTAAGGAGACTGTCTGATCGTGTCGTTGCCCATAAAAAAAACCCTGGACCGGCTGCCCGGCGGAATGATGATTGTGCCGTTGCTCATCGGTTCGGTGATTGTGACGCTCGCGCCCAATACGGGTAAATTCTTCGGCTCGTTTACGGGCGCCTTGTTCACGGGCGCGCTACCGATTCTGGCCGTGTTCTATGTTTGCATGGGGTCGACGATTTCGGTCGGCATGCTGCCGAACGTGGCGCGCAAGGGCGGGGTGCTGCTCGCCACCAAAATTGTGCTCGGTATTGTGGTCGGCATCGTTCTGGGCCATTTCCTCGGCGAGGCGCCGGTCAGCTCGGGCTGGTTTGCCGGCGTCTCCACGCTGGCGATCGTCGCCGCGATCAATGACACCAATGGCGGCCTGTACATGGCGCTGATGGGCCAATACGGCACGTCGGACGAAGCCGCCGCCTATTCGATCATGACGCTGGAATCCGGGCCGTTCCTGACCATGGTCACGCTGGGCGTGGCCGGTCTTTCGGCCTTCCCCTGGCAGACCCTGGTGGGTGCGATCCTGCCGCTGGCCTTCGGCATCCTGATCGGCAATCTTGACCGGCAGATGCGCGACTTCCTGGGCCGCGCAGCGCCGGTGATGATTCCGTTCTTCGCCTTTGCCCTGGGCACCACGCTCAACCTGCATCTGGTCTGGCGCGCCGGCCTGCTGGGCCTCGTGCTCGGTGTGGTGGTCGTGGCCGTTTCCGGCTGCGTCATGGTGATTGCGGATAAGTTCACGGGCGGCAACGGCACGGCGGGCATCGCCGCGGCCACCACGGCCGGTAACGCCGCGGCGGTTCCGGCCCTGGTGGCGAGTGCGAACCATGCTTATGCGGCGGCGGCAGCGCCGGCCACGGTGCTGGTGGCGGCCTGCGTGATCGTTTCCAGCATTGCCGCGCCGATCCTCACGGCCTGGTGGGCAGGGATGGTGAAAAAGCCGAAGACTTCCACGGTGACAGTCTGACGCGATGCCTGCAACGCCTGAAATCCTGATCATCGCCGATGATCTTTCGGGGGCGGCCGATTGCGCGATCGCCTGTTTGGCCGCCGGGATCGATAGTTTCGTCGCACTCGACGGGGACCGCGCGGTCCCGCCGTCGGGGGCGCTGGCGATCGATACCGACAGCCGCCGCTTGCCCGGTGAGGCGGCGGCGGCGACCACCGCGCGCGTGCTGCGCCGCCACGCCGGCCCGCAGACCCGTCTGATCTACAAAAAGATGGATTCGACGGTGCGCGGCAATTTTGCCGCGGAAATCGCCGCCTGTCTGGCGGTGGCGCGGACCGAGCTGTCCGCGCCGGAGGCCGTGGCGATTTTCGCCCCGGCCTATCCGCGCAACGGCCGCACCACCAGAGGCGGGCATCAATATCTGCGCGATGTGCCGTTGGAGGAAACGGAAACCTGGCGGCATGACGGCATTTCCGGCCGCGCCCATTTGCCGGAAATCATGGCGCGGACTGGCCTCAAGGTCGGCCTGGTCGAGCTGGCCGTGCTGCACGGCCCGGATCTCGCCGCGACGCTGCGTGACATGAGCCGCAGCCACGACGTGCTGGTGTTCGACGCCGCCGTGGAGGAGGATCTGCAGGCGATTGCCGAGGCAGGCCAGCAACTCGGGCCGATGACTGTGTGGGCGGGTTCCGCGGGCCTCGCCCGCTATCTGCCGCAGGCGGCGGGCCTGGCGCGCCCGGCGGCGGCGCAAGTTCCCGGAAAGACCCAGGCCGGCCCGGTGATCTGCGCGGTCGGCAGCCTGTCTCAGGTCTCGCGCGGCCAGTTCGAGCGGCTTTGCGCGGCGGATGGCGTCAGCGGCTTCGTCGTGCCGCCGGAGCTGCTGCGCCATGGGCCAGACGCCGAGGATTGGCACCAGCTGAACGCGGCGATTGCCGGCGCCATCGCGGCCGGGCAGGACATTGCCGTGATGATCGGCGATTCCGACCATCTGGACACCAGCGAGGCGCTGAAGCTTGCCGCCGTTCTGGCGGCGCTTCTGCATCCGTATCTGGCGCAGGCGCGGGGGATCATCGCCACCGGCGGCGAAACGGCGCGCGCCTTGCTGCGGACGCTGGAGGTCACGGCGCTGCAACTCGTCACCGAGGTCGAACCCGGTGTGCCGCTATCGGTGGTCGGCACCGGCCCGGCGGCCGGCTTGCGCGTGATCACCAAGGCAGGTGCGTTCGGCACGGCGGAAACGCTGCTGCATTGCCGCAACCATTTGAAATCCTCTCTTACAAGTTGAAGGTGAAGCCATGAGCCTACCCCGTATCGCGATTACCATGGGCGACGCCGCCGGCGTCGGCCCGGAAGTGATCGTCAAGAGCCTCGCCCATGCCGAACTGTACGAGACCTGCCGCCCGCTGGTGATCGGCGACGCCGCGCGCCTGCAAAAGGCCGCGGAGATCGCCGGCGTGAAACTCACGATGAACCCGCTCACGCGCGACAGCATCGGCGCGGCGCGCTACACGCCCGGCATCGTCGATGTCGTCGATCTCAAGCTGATCCCCGCCGATCTGCCGTTCGGCAAGCTCTCCCCCATCGCGGGCGATGCGGCGTTCCAGTACATCAAGGTCGCGACCGAACTCGCGGTGGCCGGGCAGGTGGAAGCCATCTGCACGGCGCCGCTGAACAAGGAAGCGTTGCATGCCGGCGGCCACATCTATCCCGGCCATACGGAAATGCTCGCGGCGCTGACCGGCACCGAGGAAGTCTCGATGATGCTGACCGCGCCGCGCCTGCGCGTGATTCACGTCACCACCCATATCGGCCTGATGGATGCGATCCGCAAAATCGAGCCGGGCCTGGTGGAGCGCACCATCGCCCGCGGCCATGAGGTGCTGGTGAAGGCCGGCCTGCCGCGCCAGAAAATCGGCGTCTGTGCCATCAACCCGCATGCCGGGGAAAACGGCCTGTTCGGCCAGGGCGAGGAAGCGGCGAAAATCACCCCCGCAATCCAGGCCTGCCGCGCCAAGGGCTGGGATGTTGAAGGCCCGCTGCCGGCCGACACGCTGTTCTTCCGCGCCGGCCGTGGCGATTTCGACCTGGTGGTGGCCATGTATCACGATCAGGGCCACGGCCCGGTGAAGGTGCTGGGCATCGAAGCCGGCGTGAACATCACCGTCGGCCTGCCGGTCATCCGCACCTCGGTCGACCACGGCACCGCCTTCGACATCGCCGGCACGGGCAAGGCCGACGAGCGCAGCCTGCTGGAAGCGTTGCGCCAGGGGATCGAACTGGCCCCGCGGCCGAACTAACATAAGAAAGCGGCCGCTTTTTAAAAAAAGCGGCGCAAAAATTTTTATTTATGCTGGGCCTGAGGCTGTGTCGCTGACAACGCCCGCGGCCCAGCATAACAAAGTTTTTTTGCTACTTTTTGTTCACAAAAAGTAGCCTTCCTTTCTTGTCTTTCTGGCTTTTTCGTTACGAAAGAGCGTAGCGCCATGCGCTGACGTGCCGCGGCGTGGCGGTCGCGGCCGTTGCCTGCTCTTCCTCGTGCACGCGCTGTTCGGAGGAAAAAACGCCCGCGCTGCTGCCGTGGGGCGTGGTTGTGACCACACACGCCGGGAAGGTGCGCTGAAAGCGTGGAACAGCCCACAGCACGAAATTATAGGATTTCTGACTCATCATCCTCTTATCCTGCTGTCTTTGAGTTAAATCTCAAGAAAACGTGGGACCCTTCTAGCGCCAAACCAAGCACGCCTCCGTTATGTTCTGATTAAACTGTTTTATTATGCGTTAATGGAACCTGAAGGCTCGTTTTGGGCCGTGCGGGTTTCGCTGCCCCCGGCCCAAAGTCAGAAAAGTTTTTGCGCCGCTTTTTCCAAAAAGCGGCCGCTTGCTGACTTGTTTAACCTTGCGGCGGCTTGCCGGGGATCGCGGAAAACAGCCGCTTCGGCATCAGATTGCCGAACCAGGCGAGGGCGGCGAGCCAAAGCGGGAAGGTGATGCTCCGCTGCCCGCGCGCGATGCCGACGGCGATGATTTTCGCGGCCAGACCGGAATCCATCAGCCCTGGCATGGCGTAGGGGTTTTTGGCCGTGAGCGGCGTGCGGATGAAGCCCGGACGCACGATGGTCAGGGTGACCCCTTCGCGTGCCGCGCGCGGCGCCGTGGCCCGCACCCAGAAATCCAGCGCCGCTTTCGCCGCGGAATAAGCGGGGGAGCTGGGCAGGGCGATCAGCCCGGCGATCGAGCCGACGATCACGATATGCCGGCACCGCCGTGCCAAGGCCGGCAGCACGGTGTTGAACACGCCATCCACATTGGTCCCGAACACCGCCCGGATTTGTTCGCCGCTCTCGAAAGCCCCGTCTCCCGGCCCGGCGGAGATCCCGGCATTGGCGATCGCCAGATCGAGGCCGGGAATGTCGCGCACCCAGGATTCCATGCCCTCCCGATTCGTGACGTCGAGCAGGGTTTCCGTCGCGCTCGCGCCCCGGGCCCGCACCTCCGCCGCCACGGCGCCGAGGCGGGCTTCATCGCGGCCGCAGAGATGCAGAGTCACGCCGGGGGCGGCGAGTTCGAGCGCCAGCGCGCGGCCCAGCCCACTTGAGGCGCCGGTCAAGGCGATGTTCCGGTAAAGCATATGGGCAGCCTAGCAGCCTCCTGCTAAGAGGCCAGCCTATGACCGAGAAAACCATATTGGCGTCCATGACCGGCTTTGCCCGCCGCCAGGGCGAGGTAAGCGCAGTGTCCTGGACCTGGGAATTGCGCAGCGTGAATGGCCGCGGCCTCGACATCAAACTGCGCCTGCCGAGCGGGCTGGATGGGCTGGAGCTGCCGCTCCGCGATCTCGCCGCCAAGCGGCTGAAGCGCGGCAACGTGTCGGGCACGCTCACCCTCAGGCGTGAGGCCGTCGCCGGCGTCACGGCCGATCTCGCCGCGCTCGAGCGGATCAAGGATCTGGCGATCGGGCTTGCCGACAGCATTCCCGGCGCCTTGCCGCCGCGGGCCGAGCTGCTGCTGGCGTTGCCCGGCGTGATGCGCAGCATTTCCGCGCAGGACGATACGGAAGAGATGCAGGCCGCCTTGGCTGAAGACGTGCGCGCCGGTTTTGCCGCGGCGCTCGACGAGCTGGTGGCGGCCCGCGCCGGGGAAGGGGCGCGCCTGGCCGGCATCGCCGCCGTGCTGCTCGCCGAGATCGAGGCGCTGCATGAAGCCGCCACAGCAGAGGCGGCCACCCAGCCGGCCTTGCACAAAGCGCGGCTGCAGGCGCAGCTCGCGGAACTGCTCGGCAGCACGCCCTCCTTGCCGGAGGAAAAAATCGCCCAGGAAATCGCGCTGCTCGCCACCAAGTCGGATGTGCGTGAAGAACTCGACCGGTTGCACGCCCATATCGGGGCGGCCCGCGCGCTGCTGGCCGAAGGTGCGGCCGTTGGCCGCAGGCTCGATTTCCTGATGCAGGAATTCAACCGCGAGGCGAATACCCTGTGCAGCAAATCCGTGTCGCTGCCGCTAACATCCATCGGCCTGTCTTTGAAGGCGACCATCGAACAATTGCGCGAGCAGGTACAGAACATTGAATAGGCGCGGCCTTTGCCTGGTTTTGGCAGCACCTTCCGGTGCCGGCAAAACATCGCTGTCGCACGCCTTGCTGGCGTCGGATCCGTCGCTCCATCTCTCGGTCAGTGTTACCACCAGGGCGCCGCGTGCCGGCGAGGTGGACGGCGAGCATTACCATTTCATCGACCAGCCGGCTTTTGATGCCATGGTCGCGGCGAACGAATTTCTCGAATACGCGCAGGTGTTTGGCCGCTCCTACGGCACGCCGCGCGACGCGGTCGAGGCGGCGCTGGCGGATGGGCAGGACATTTTGTTCGACATCGACTGGCAGGGCTTTCGCCAGTTGCGCGCCACGCTGGGGCGGGATGTCGTTGGCGTGTTCATCAAGCCGCCATCGCTTGGCGCGCTGCGCCAGCGCCTGGTGGCGCGCGGCGACGATGCCGCCCAGGTCGAGCGCCGCATGTCGCACGCCGAGGACGAACTCTCCCATGCCGGCGAGTTCGATTACCTCGTGGAAAATACCGATTTCGAGACGGCGCTGGCGGATTTGCGGGCGATTCTGCGGGCCGGCCGCCTCGCCGCCATCCGGCAAATTCCGGCGCCGTAAGGCGCCGGGGCGCAAGGGCGCGCGGCCCGTCGGGCGATTTGGAAGAACTCGTGATCTATGCTATCGAATTGCATGAACTTAAGGCAAAACTCTTTATGATTTCAGCGTCTTGTTTCGTGCGGGACCACGCCTTCGGCGGCCGCGCCGCAGCTTCCCTGATCTGACATGAACGATCTCACCGATGAGCCCGGCGGCGCCGGTCTGACGCCCCGCGGGTTGGAGCCTGTCTCGATCGAGCAGGAGATGCGGAAATCGTATCTCGATTACGCCATGTCCGTCATCGTCAGCCGTGCGCTGCCCGATGTGCGTGACGGGCTGAAGCCGGTGCACCGGCGCATCCTGTACGCGATGAACGAGGCCGGCAACACGCCGGACAAGCCGTACCGCAAATCCGCGCGCATGACCGGTGACGTGATGGGCGCGTACCATCCGCACGGCGACAGCGCGATTTATCTTGCCGCCGTGCGCATGGCGCAGGATTTCTCGATGCGCCTGCCGCTGATCGACGGCCAGGGCAATTTCGGTTCGATCGACGGCGATATGCCGGCGGCGATGCGTTATACCGAAATGCGCCTCGACCCGGCGGCCATGCTGCTGCTCGCCGACATCGACAAGGACACGGTCGATTTCCAGCCGAACTATGACGAGAGCGAGCAGGAGCCGCAGGTTCTGCCGGCGTCTTTCCCGAATCTCCTGATCAACGGTTCGAACGGCATCGCGGTCGGCATGGCCACCAACATTCCGCCGCACAACCCGGGCGAGATCGTGGATGCGGCGCTGGCGCTGATCGCCGACCCCGACATGTCGCTCGAAGAGCTGATGAAGATCGTGCCCGGTCCGGATTTTCCGACCGCCGGCATCATTCTCGGCCGCTCGGGCATCCGCAATGCGTTCGAGACCGGGCGCGGCTCCATTACCGTGCGTGCGCGCGCGAGCATCGAGCAGATCCGCAAGGACCGTGACGCCATCATCGTCACTGAAATTCCCTATCAGGTGAATAAGAGCACGCTGCTGGAACGCATCGCCGAGCTGGTGCGCGCCAAGGAGATCGAGGGCATCGCCGATCTGCGCGACGAAAGCGACCGCGAGGGGTTGCGCATCGTCGTGGAGTTGCGGCGCGATGCCACGCCGGAAGTGGTGTTGAACAAGCTCTATCGCTTCACCAACCTGCAGACGACGTTCGGCATCAACATGCTGGCGTTGGACAAGGGCCGGCCGCGGCAGATGGGCCTCAAAGAGATGCTGAGCTGCTTCGTGGAGTTCCGCGAAGAGGTCATTCTCCGCCGCGCCCGCTTCGAACTGGCGAAGGCCCGCGACCGCGCGCATCTGCTCATCGGTCTCGCCATCGCGGTGGCGAATATCGACGAGGTGATCCGCATCATCCGCAGCAGCCCGGATTCCAACACCGCCCGCGCGGCGCTGATGGCGCGCGACTGGGCGGCGGAGAATGTCGTGCCGTTGCTCGCGCTGATCGACGATGTCGGCAATACGATTTCCGCCGCGAACACGATCCGCCTTACCGACGCCCAGGCACGCGGCATTCTGGAGTTGCGCCTGGCCCGCCTCACCGGGCTCGAGCGTGACAAAATCCAAGCCGAGCTGACCGAAGTTGCCGTGAAAATCACGGAACTTCTCGACATCATCGGCTCGCGCATCCGCCGCCTGGAAGTCATGCGCGAGGAACTGCTCGCCGCACGCGCCAAGATCGCCTCGCCGCGCCGTTCCACCATCGAGGATCTGGAAACCGACCAGGACGATGAAGCCCTGATCGAGCCCGGCCAGATGGTGGTCACGCTGACCCGTGACGGATTCATCAAGCGTACGGCTTTGGAAACGTTCCGGGCGCAGAACCGTGGCGGCCGCGGCCGCTCCGCCACCTCCACGCGCGGCGATGACGTGGTGACGCGCAGCTTTAACGCGCACACCCACCAGTTCGTGCTGTTCTTCTCGTCCGGCGGCAAGGCGTTCCGCGAGAAAGTGTGGAAATTGCCGGAGGCGACGACCACCGCGAAAGGCCGCGCGCTGATCAACCTGCTGCCGGAACTGGGCACGGACGAAATCACCACCGTGTTGCCGCTGCCGCAGGATGAAAGCCTGTGGGAGAATCTGCATCTGGTCTTCGCCACGGCGAGCGGCGGCGTGCGCCGCAACAAACTGGCGGATTTCCGCAATGTCCGCGCCGCCGGGCTGATCGCGATGAAGCTCGACGAGGGCGACCGGCTGATCGGTGTCGCCACCTGCCGCGAGGGGGACGATGTGTTCCTGGCGACGAAGCGCGGCCGCTGCATCCGCTTTCAGATCACCGACGAGACGCTGCGCGTGTTCTCCGGCCGCGATTCGGCCGGTGTGCGCGGCATCAAGCTCGGCGCGGATGACGAGGTGATGAGTCTTTCGGTGCTGCGGCATGTCGAGGCGACGGCCGAAGAGCGTGCCGCCTACCTCAAATACGCCGCGGCGCAGCGCCGTAATGGCGATGACGAGGCGGTCGAGGCGCCGGAAGCCGGGGAAGAACCGGTCACCGACATCGCGCTGTCCGACGAGCGTGTCGCGCAACTTGCGTCGGCGGAGGAAATCCTCCTCACCGTCACCGATTCCGGCTTCGGCAAGCGCTCCTCGGCCTATGAATATCGCGTCACCAACCGGGGCGGGCAGGGCATCGCCAACATCACCCTGAACGCCCGGCGCAACGGCAACGCCGTTGCCGCCAGCTTCCAGGTGCGCGAGGGCGACGACGTGATGATGGTCACCGATGGCGGCCGCCTGATCCGCGTGCCGGTCGACCAGGTGCGCATCACCGGCCGCGCGGCCATGGGGGTGACCATGTTCCGCCTGGACGATGATGAGCGCGTGACCAGCGTCTTCTCGGTATTGGAGCAGGAAGCCGAAGATGGCTAAGGCCCGCGTTGCCCTGTATCCCGGCACGTTCGACCCGATCACCAACGGCCATCTGGACATTATCGCGCGCGCCGCGAGACTGGCCGACCGGCTGGTGGTGGGCGTGGCGACGAATGCGGGGAAGGGGCCGATCTTCACGCTGGAGGAGCGGACCGAGCTGGTGAAGGCGGAGACCGACATCATCGCCGACCAGATCGGCGCCAAGATCGAGGTGCGGCCGTTCTCGTCGTTGTTGATCGCCTTTGCCCGCGAGGTCGGGGCGGGCATGATCGTGCGCGGCTTACGCGCGGTCTCGGATTTCGACTACGAATTTCAGATGGCGGGGATGAACTACCGGCTTGATCCGGAGATCGAGACGGTGTTCCTGATGGCGAGCGAGCGCCACCAGTTCATCTCGTCGCGCTTTGTGAAAGACATCGCCGCCCTGGGCGGCGACATTTCGTCCTTCGTGCCGAAGCTGACCGGTGCCAGGACGCTCGCCAAATTGAGGAGCTGACATGCTGAAACGCCGCGCTTTTTGTTCAGCCGCCGCCGCAACCCCTTTCGTGACTGGAGTGATGATGACCGAACAAGCTGATGCCGCCCCGACCTCAAACACCGTTCTGATGGAGCTGAAGGACGGCACCGTCACCATCGTGCTGCGCCCTGACCTGGCCCCGCAGGCCGCCGAACGCATCCGCGTCCTCACCGCCCAGGGTTTTTATGACGGCTGCAAGTTTTTCCGCGTCATTCCCGGTTTCGTGGCCCAGACCGGCGACCGCACCAATACCGGCATGCACGGCTCGGATTTGCCGAACCTGCCGGCCGAATTCACCACCGACGCCAGCTTCCTCACCGGCGCGGTCGGCATGGCCCGCACCTCGGACCCGAACTCCGCCAACAGCCAGTTTTTCATCTGCCTGGCCCCCGCCACCTTCCTGGACGGCAATTACACGCTGGTCGGCCAGGTGACCGCGGGCATGGAAGCGGTGGAAAAGATCAAGCCCGGCGCCGGCCAGAGCGGCTCGGTCACCGATCCCGACTCGATCATCAAAATGACCCTCGGGGCATAAAAACCGCTCTCCTCTATTGACGGCGGGTGGCAAAATCTGGTTCACCCGCGGTCACGCAAGGTGCGCCGCACCTTGCTGGCGAGCCTGTAGCTCAGTGGTAGAGCATTCGACTTTTAATCGAACGGCCGTGGGTTCGACCCCCACCGGGCTCACCAATTCGCCAAGAATGTTTTTGTAAGCCTGGGAATGACCCTCGTCGTCATTCACCGGATATTGGCGGGCACCGTTGAGAGTGGGTGCCGATGACGCCGCACTCACAAATAAAATCTTGTTTTGACCCTAAAATAAACGTAACGTTCGCCGCGAGATAGCGTTTAAATATCGCCAACAGTCTTTATAATGAAACGCTCCGGCGCCCTTTGTCGCCTTTCGTAAATCGGGTCGGAGCGAACGATGGTGATTTCCCCAGGGAAGCGGCGCAACAAATGAGTCGTTCTGTGTTTTCCGCCCGTGCGGACTACCTGCTAAGGGTCGATGGCAAGGTCTTCGGCGTGCTCTTCCCGAGCCTTGAAGAGGCCGAGGAAATGGCGCGGACCTTCGTCACGAGGGGGGCCGCCAAAGTGGTTATTGCGCGCCACGGAAGGGGATTGATCGTCAGACGTTTCGGCGCCGCGGCGCATGCCGGTCTGGCGGGCGCAGCCTGTGGCCATGACGGCGTTTGACGCGCCGGCGGACCTCGCGACACTAGGAACAGGCCAGCCGGCAAGCGGCAGGTTCCGCGCCTGGAATTCACCGCAACCCTCAAGGGCTTGGTTGATGTTTTTCAAGCCCAGACCGGCCATTTTTCGGCCATCATGTGAACATAAAATCGCCCTCATCTTTCTTTTGCCTGTTGCGCGGATGCAACTCGAGTCCGTATAAACGCCTTCTTGGAAGGAGGCGCTCATGCCGTCAGATGACACTCTGAACCGCAACACCCGTCCAAACCCCCGCAAGGGGGATCGGGGTCTGCGCCGGTCGGATCGCGACACGGCCGTCTATATTGAAGATGGATGGATTTTTCGGGTGAAACCGGGGGCGCCGATCGAATGTGTGCGCCTGACAGCCCATCCGGACGTGCGATCTTCGGGTGAAGCGCCGCTGGGTCAGGCCGGCGAATAGAATTGCAGATATTGAGGCGGATTCAGAAGATTTCAGATCGTCGCGTGAATCGCCGTGTAAAAAAATAAGCTTGGAGTCGTTGCGATGGGACGCCAGGCAGGGGTTATCGTTGTGAATCGAGAACGGATCGGCTCTGCATCGGATTGTCGGTGCCACATTTTCCACTCGCTCACACGGAATTCGTTATTTCCGCATAAGCGCTCGGCGTTCTAAGGCGGCCCGCCAAAAAGGGCGGTATTTGTGGTGCGCAGGCGATGCGCGAGTTCGCTCATCACATACCAGCAGAAATTTGGCATCTCTTCGATCATGAAACGGAATTTCTTGCGGTCGATCACCGCCAGCTGTGTCGCGCCGTTCGCGCGCGCCGTGACCGTGCGTGGCTGGTCGTCGAGCAGCGACAGAATACCGAGCGCCCTGCCGGCGCCGATCCGTTCCAACGGTTTGCTCCGGGCGGCGAGATCGACCGCGCCGCTCAGCACGACATACATGAAGGCCGGCCGGTCGCCTTCGCGAAACACCAAGTCGCCGTCGTCATAATCCTTGATCGTGCCGACGGCGCCGGCAAATTCCCTGAAATCGATTCCCGGGGTCATGGACATGGGGCTCACCTTGCGGCGAAGGCTGGATGTCACCCTGACGACAGCATGCGCCGCATTCGCAAGTCAATGCATTTCGGGCGGCGTTTGATCCAGTTCCCGGTCGCTCAGCCTGTCGGTTAGAGCCAGCATCAGCCCGAGCACCGCGAAGACGAGCGTCACCACAACCTGCCAGAACAGATCGCGGTTCGCCTCGCTGCCGACCTCCAGGAAACTCCCCAGCTGATGCTCCGCGGCGATGACGGTGATCGTCGCGTTCTGTCTTAGCTTCAACCCGCTGAAATTGATCCGCGCCAGCCATTCCGGCCGCGAGTCGTTGTCCTTGAAGCTGACGCGACTCACAAAATTCTCATAGCCCGAGAGGGTTACGAGCACGACCAGATTGGCTGTCAGGGACAGGTCGATGAGCGAGACGGTGAGAAGGATGAGATCTTTCTCGCTCATTTCCGGCAGCGTCGGCAGCGCATGGGCCAGTTC
>Ga0310813_10000083_pt1 | contig 69427 bp, 45 predicted proteins | sample YN3metagenome_FD_203086 | JGI IMG/M metagenome (GOLD analysis project Ga0310813, IMG submission 203086) | Soil microbial communities from experimental microcosm in Duke University, North Carolina, United States - YN3 | ecosystem: Engineered > Artificial ecosystem > Soil microcosm > Unclassified... | reverse complement strand
CACAAGGGGTCTGTTGGCAGTGCCTGAGATCAGATTCCATTGTTGAACTCTCCGGAATTGACGAATAACTCCAGGTGCATCTAGACGCACGTTTGGACCGTTCAAGAAAAAATACCCATACCCTTCGGAGAGAGAAACCATCATCTCTGTGTATTGAAGGTAGAATTTCTCTGGGATGGAATCACTGTAGATTTCTCCACATACAGACATCAAAACGTTATGAACCTTGTGTGAGAGATGGATATCTTGCACAGAATGATTGGTTTGATCGTGCGTCCTCAAGCATTCGAGTCCTGCCGTGAGTGCTTCACGGATTGAAAAGAGCTTGTTGATGAGCTCAAATTCCGCGGAGCTGGTACATCCATACTTACCCGGTACAATCTTGTTACCTGCTCGATCGCGAACCGCAGCTTCGACTTTAACGCAATGGGATTTGACGTCATGAATATACTTATCATAAAGGATGAGAAAGAACTCATAAACGCGTATTTCCAAGGCATCCACGTACTCGACAAGGTCTCGATGGTATTGTAAATTGTGAAGTCGAAGCTCGATTTGATTCATGGAAGTGATCAGCTCTTGCATGCTGAAATCACAGATGCGGGTGGTCTGTGAGACTCCAAGCTTGAAATCACAAACGTAAGGAATCTCGGGTGGTGTTCTGTAATACATGCTCTCGGGACTCAATCCCCAGTAATCTTTTAAGAACAAGATGCAAGTGGCGATCGCAAATCCAACGCTGACTATCAAAGATCGGGCATATTTGTCAGGTTCCGTCGGAACACCCGGCGAAAGCCATTTTATCGAACTCACAATTTTGTTATAAAGAAAACTATATAGATTATGTACTTGTTTTTTGTTTAAAAGGGGAGCCCCTTTCCACACGTTTTTTGCTTCATCACAGCGATCAATCAGTGTCGTGATTAGGGTTAGGAGCTGTGAAAATTTTCTAAAGTGTGAGATTGTCAAGTCATCGTACCAAAGCTTTCTGTGAATAGCAAGATTGAGACCCTTCATCTCTTCCAACTGTGCGTTGAACAACACTGAGGCACGATTAAGGATGGCATCTTCTGGAATGGAGGCCATTTGCATCGACGGAACGATGTATACAGTGGACAAGACAGCTCCGATCAGAGCACCACAAAATTTACGTCCAAACGTTAATAACTCTGACGATGATTCTTCGATAGAAGAAGAAAGATTGGCGGCGGAAAGGAGCAGGATAAACGCAAGAAATGAAAGAATCTATGATGAACAAATAGCGAGAAGGAAGTTGGTTGACCCAAATTCAAACTCGACACGAAAACGCACAGCACGTCCTTATTCAAGCGTGGCGGCGTCTGGATCGTCAACAACCTCTTCTACTTCATCAACGTCAGCACCTCCATCTAAAAGAATAGCGCTTCACAAGGGTACAAACACGATGGGATATTCTGTATCACCCTTTTCTCAGCCAGAACCACAATCGTCTTCTTCGTCATCCACACAGGCAACTGCTGGAACATTATTGAGTCTTGCAGATCTAACGGACTATGAGATCGTAGACGAATTGTGTGACGCGTATCTTTCCCAACCAGAGTCTTCCAATTCAAGAAGACGGAGAGGTGGATCTAGTTCAGGTGATTCTGAAGATGACAGCAGTGATGGTGATATCCCAGATCTTCCAGCAGAAGCACCACCGCCTTCTGTATTCAGACAAACCACTATGTTGGACACTACGGATGACGCTGCTGTGATGGCGTTCATGGAAAAAAAGATGGCTGAACATGGTCCCATGCAAAAGGATCTCACGTGGGCTATCGAGAGACAAAAACAGACATATGAATCCGGTCGTGATGTCTGGGTACCCATCACAGATCCATTTAGAAGAGACCTTGACTCTTTACGACAAGAAGGAGAACCCGAAGATCCCTTCCCATGTTTTGGTTGCGATTACGAAGAACTGGAGGGACATAATGTTGCATATGTAGAGAATTGGGGGATTCTCCTCCAAGCTTTTGTCAAAGGGTTGGCAAATTGTACAAAAATATCAAGTTTGGCCAGAGAACTCCACGATGTCTTCACGAAAACAGTTGTGAGACGTATGAACGACGATGGTATTGAAAACGCTTCGCCGAGTATCTGGTCTGTATATTGTCTCATCATCCATTTTTTATTTCACAATCCTTCTCCAGATATTGATCTGTGGGTCACCAACCTAAGGTTAAGGTTGATGAAAAACTCTATCTGTGAAACAGAAGTATTTCAGATGCACATCACTAGCGGGAGAGAAAAGTCAAAACTCAAAGCACTCACAAAATTAGAGAAAGTGTCAAAATTACAACTCCTGTGGCTGAAATCAAATCCCGCGAATATGGCTTATGCGTGTAGAAACAGAAGGGTCGACGCGACTTCCGTTTCTTATCTTAACCCAAGAGTACCAGTGAGTGAACAAACCAGTTTTTCACAACCTCAATCACGGTTTGGATAATAATAATAATAAAAAATAAAAATTAAATTTTTAAAAAAAATCAAATAATTTATTAACATTAAAACGTATAGAAACAAAGTTGTTTCTTTTTTTTTTGAAAAAAAAAATTAAAAAAAAAGAAAAAAAAGAAAGGAGAAAAAAAAAGAAAAGAAAAGAATGTGGTTTACTGAAAGTGAAACACTAAGAGATGATAGTAATGGTTTTGAAGACCATTCGCTTGGTGGTTTAACTGATTTTGATTTCAATAGACTTGAACATGATGATAGTCTTGAATTATATGATTATGCTGCTCTTTACCCAGATCCAAGACGACAGCTTCTTGAATTTCCTTCGACTTCTTTTAATCTGTTGATTGATGAATCTTCTCAGCCTTTCAGCTTCAATTTTGAGCCACCGGACTTGGGTCCTACGTTCCAACAATCACCATCATCTTCATCGTCTTCTACATCTGAAGCGTCATCACCTCTTGGACTTGTGGACGATTCATCCAGTAGTAGCGAAAGTGAAAGTGAAAATGAAGAACCCGAAAGTATTTTGAACGTTCCTCCTTCCATACCATCACTAAGGCCTTGGAAACCTCGTCTCTCTCGGTCACGAAGAGAGTTTATCACGAAAGAAACGGGATATGCTGACATTTCTGTGACAACTGATATGGTTATGGCTCAATGGATCTCTCAAAATCCCTTCTATGGAGAACGATTCGTTATCTCCCCCGATGGAAATATTCCATTCACAGCGGCTATTCAATACTTGTTTGAAGAACCGTCAAACAATTTTCCTCACTTCCAAGGATTCAAAGACACGTCTGCCATGTTTGGAGACGCAGGCGTCTCTCTCAATAACAAAAACGCAGTCGTTGAGCAAGTGATTCAATTTCCCGAGTTCGAAAACAGAACTTTTGAGTTGCTTGGCAACAGCGATTTCCTCAAGTTACAAAACTTTATCCCTTCTCCAAGGAGAGGCGTGAGGATAACCCCAGAGATGCTCACGGAACTCTTATTAACGGATCCTTCTTCGTGTGTACTCTTGGATGCACGTTTTCCTTATGAATTCAATGCAAGCACCATCGGTAGCATTGCATCTGGAAACACTGCCATTAACATCGACAAGTATTGGGATCCTAAACAGATCTATAACACCCTATGGTCAGGCGCTGACACGAGAGTGAGACCTCGATATCCAGGGAAGAAACTGATCATCTTTTGCGAATTTTCTTCTCTCAGAGGTCCCGGACTGTACCGAAACATCACCCTTCTTGATCAAGCCATTAGGTTGAATCAGTTCAGAGTCTCAACTGAAGCTTCGATCTCTTATCCAGAGATTTATATCCTTCAAGGAGGATATAGAGGGTTCTTTGACTGGACACTCAGCAACATGACCAGCCTTGAACAAGAAAACAGAGTGTTTATCATCATCTCACAACCTGGAATAGCTCCAGAAACCGCCTTTGTTTCTGAGTTTTCTCAACCTTCAGAGATGTTTTGGCAAGAGAAAAAAGATTTTTTCTTAACAAAAGGAAACATCAACACTCTTATGTCTTTGGGATTTCCAAGTTTGATTGATCTATGGGATCCTTTTACTGCTTCTTCTGATTCCTTTCCTGCATTCAAACGAGAAATCGATTATGCAAGGACAAAAATTTTGGAAATATTCAGAGAAAGAAGAAGTTTACCTCAATCAGAATATTCGCCTCCATCTCAAAGACAACGTGTCGGAGAAGATTTGGAATGAATTTTGATTTTTTTAAAAAGACATTATTATCATTTTTAATACTTTTTTTTAAAACTTTTTTTTTAAAAAAATCTTTTTCAAATAAATTTTTTTCCGGAAAAAAAAGAAATGGGAACTCCAATTCCTCCACAACCTCAAATTATTTTACCATCTCAATATGGAGCGTTACCTGAGTTATCAGGGTTGACCATTCCTCCAAATGTTTTTGGTACATCGTTTCCTCAACCAGGGCCTCCCGCGAGAAACTTTTCAACGGAACTCCCCAGTTCCCCTGCTGAGCTTATGGCGAAAGCAATCAAAACCAATGCGGGAGGGTCCAAGAGTATGGATACTGTCTCTATGAACGTGATCACGGGACCTTGGGATGATTATCCGTATCATCAACAACTCCTCAAAGGTCAGCCGATCTTTGCCATTGTGACTGAGACCGGGATCTCTTCTGTTCTACCCACGATGAATCTGCGTCACGTCAACAATACTCTCCGTGAAGGGTTTAACGAAGCGATGCATACTTGGAGAGACCGCAAAAGAATCGTTGATGGTCAAATCCTCAAAGCCGAAGAATACGATACCTTGATGAGCACCCCCACAAGGCAATGGAAGTCGTTGGCTTTCCTCGATGAACTCCTTCGTGACAAAAACAGGGCTGATTATCACAGCATCGGATTTCTTTACGAAGAAGGTTGTCGAGATGCGTTCAACTTCATTGGGTTCGCCAGAACCACTGGAAATCAAGTCGAAGAGCTCGTAGAACTCACGGTCGCACATCAGGGTTCTGTAGAAAATGCAGAGAACATTTTCGGAAACACAGTGATGGGAGGCCATCGATTTGGCTTCATCTTTACTCGACTTCTCAACGAAGAATCGGGAAGGTTTGGACCCTTTGCGTTTATCCCGTGGCATGGATTCGACAGACCCACTCTGTTCAGATCTCGATATGATGACATCAACGGGTTCGAACGTTTTGGAAAGGTAACGGAAGAAGGCTCTGTTGATCGTTGGGTCTCAGAACACAATGTCGATCCTTATATCCTCAGAGAATCAATCGGTCTTTTCCCTCAAACCTCCGAACGCTATATGTCTGTACCGGAACCTGGATGTATGCGTTACACCCTTCATTCAAGGAGAGATTATCGTGTTCCTTTTTTGTTGTGATTATATTTCCTTTTTTCTCTTCCTTTTTTCTTCTTCTATTTTTTTTCTTTTTTTAAATAGAAAAAAAATAATAAAGTTATTCTTACTAATAATTTCAATGATTTTTTCCTTCTTTCTTCAATTCAAGAAAAATCTTTTTAAAAAAAAAGAGAAAGAAAAAAAACTTTTTTTGTGTGTAATTTTCCCATAATTTAAAGAAAAAAAATGAGCGATATGAATTATGAGACTGATTCGGTTGGTGCCGATAGCATGAATGAGATCACATCTCAGGGAAATATCACCACTCATGCATTCATCCCTGACCTTTTGAAACAAAGGAAAGACAATGTGAGGAACGTTCGTAGCGATGAAAACATCATTGGATCTTCCTTTGTTGATCCAGAACATCTTGCCATCATGACCAAAGAGATTGTCGTTGCTGATAAAGACAATCAGATCCTTGGTCAAGCAAAGACAGCTCATAACGTTTCTGGATTCACCAGTTTCGTGGGCATCAGATTCCCCAAGGGTCAGACCCAGATGCAATTCAATCGCCGATTCACCGTTCTGGGATTTTCTACGAGTAAGTACGATCCCTCCCGAGTCGTCAATTCTTCTTCTGGGATTTCACTCCGCAAAGGAGGTTCCGGTTCCACACTCAACACCAGTGGTACTGTTTTGATGCCAGGAGACATCTTTGGTGCCCGTCTTCCGTCCATCAACGAAGCAGAACGAGCTGAACAATACGCGACTGAAAGCTCTCGTAGACGCCCGAATGCACTCTCTGTATCTCACAAGTTCATGGCCACCGTCACAAAACTCACGTACGAAGAGATCATTGGATCGTTCGATCACGTTGCCGAGCATCTGATCCAGAACAACGACACCATCCATCTCCCTACTCTTCGTGGCCTTTCATCTTCTTCTCAGAAGAGAGGTAGTGAGTTTGATCAACTTGCTTCTGCCTTGAAGAAATACAACGGATATGGATTCCTCTCAGGAGTACAGGCTGTTCTGGAATCTGGTCTCGTTGTACCGACCGTGCCGAGTTTGATGACGGGAAGAGAAATGCTCGTTCAATGGGAAACCAATCGCGCTCCCATCATCAGCGACGATGATCCTTCTTTGATCTACAAACATCGATGGATTCCTGGACCTTCCAACGTAGCAGACATTGGTGCGCTTGTTACACAAATCCGTGGCGCTGCCAACGAAGCAGCCGGTATCGCTGTTTTCCAGAACGCTTCTCGTGAATGGTCTGGTCGCTTTGAATCGATCAGAGACACTGACGTCGTCAACATGACTCAACGCAAAGAAGCCCACCAGGCCATCATCGAGGCGTTGGGTGTAAAGTTTGGCCTTGCTGAAAACCCCGACGAAGCCGTTATTGATGCTTCAGGCTCAAATCTCAACACGGAAGACATTGGGTTGACCCTTGCTGCCAACATTCGTTTGTTGATTGGTTCTGTTGGCACAACTTTGCACGCTCAAAGAGCCTCTCTTGTTGATTTCGTGAAGAAAGATTTCCCAGACTCTGCCATTTTGCGTAGAGATGCCTTCTCCACACCCATCGCCTCAGGAATGACCGTGGGACAACAGTTGTACAATGGCTACAATGAAGCCCCTACTGCCTTTGCTCGTTTGCTTGGACGTCTCTTTGATGACAGTCTCCGTTTTGCTATGGGAACCGTCACCAACACTTCAAAGCCCAACGGTGTCATGCATTATGCACTCGGTTAAGAAAACACACTTTTTTCCTTCTCTTCAGTTTTAAATTTAATTAAAAATTTTTTTTTAAAAAAAAAGTAAATGTTGACGTTCAACCCATATATTGAATGTTTTGAGGATTCTTGGATTGTTGAATTTGTAAGAAAGTAGCGGCGGTACATTTTCGATACCCCAGGATTTCTTCAACGCTACATCCATAATTCCCATGAGATTGACAGTACTGTTGACGAATCACATCGTCTTTGGTCTTGCAAAGTAACTCAAAATGAAGACCGTTTTCTTCAACAACGATCGGCTCGCTTCCAAAGGTTCCCAATCGGCTGATCACTGGAATAATGAACTTGTCTTTCATTTCAGACCACACGTTATTACAATTTTGGGGATCTTGCCAGACACCCACTTGGAAGCAAAGATTGACAAAAGATTGTAAATCGATGATGTTGAATTGAAAAAGAATTCCACCATCCTTTCCATAATCATGTTCTGATCGGAACCAATCTTGAACAGAATAAAGGCCAGTGAAAGAAGAGAATTGAACGTCAACCTCTGAATCACAAAAGATTGTTTGATAATCTGAGTTTTTCAAATTAGGCCATGCTCCATAGTTGGTCCTTGGTGTTGTTGAAAGAAAGTAAGTTGTGAGATCAATCTCTTCCAATGACCTTGTCGTTGGATTGATTTTTAAATACAATCCTTCACTCTTGGAAGTCAATACTCCAATAATGATCAATACCAAAACAATAAATTTCATTTTTTTAAATTACTTTCCCCTTTTACTTCTTTTTTTTCCTCTATGTTTTTTTTCTCTTAAAAATTTAATTAAGGTTAATCAAAATAAATTTCATCCATATAAATACAACTTCGTTCTGAAGTTAAACTTAGAGGGAATTGAATCTTTGGATTAGAATATTCTTTCCAGAAAAAAATCAGAGGGGATACCTTGGCTTTTGTAACGATGCGACGATCCAATTCCATGAGAAAATAAGAAAGTCCTATCATTTCCATAGGGTTCACCCTTGTTGAGGGGGAAAAGAGAACGTTTCTTTCTGTGGGTGTTTGTTTGAGCATCTCAAGATATTCAAGAGGGTTTAAGACATCGTGGTGTTTCATCGAAGAGGATCCTTCTTGAAGCAACGAAAGCAATTCATCTTTGTCGTCGATGACTGTGTCTCCATAAGCTTTTGAAGGCGCTAGATTATCTTTCAATGTCAAAATTTCTTTTTCATCAAAAGAAAATAAAACGTCTGTGTAGATTTGCTGGAGCTTCTGCCTCGTTTCTTGGCTTTTAAAGGATTGTTGGAACGGTGTGGATAAACCGCTTCCGAAAGCGACCATTCTTCTTCTTTGGATAGGGTTTATCGTTGTGGACGTGAGAGCACACAAGATTGCCATGGAGACGGTGCTATCCATGAATGGATCGCAGGCTATCGCATAGAACTGCATCTTTAGGGAGACAGGGTTGATGTTGTACTTCTCGATCACCGAATCAATGGCAATGAATCCATCACTATCACACTTTAAATTGCGAAGCTGAGGGATACTGTTGACCAGGTCATAATGACGAGAATAGACGTCGCGTGTCCGTGTGTCAGGCCGTTTGTCTGGAGATACCCTAAAGAACTCATCGAGCTCTTCGATGGCTCTCCAATGTATCTTATCAACGGAAGACACGAACAAAAAATTGTAGATGATACACATCCCAATACTATCGTTGCTTATAAACTTGATAAACGCCGAGGTGTCACCGTGGTGGAAGCACAAAAACGTGTTAAGGAGGGAATGAAGTGCTTTCACCAACGTCATTTGATCTCGAGAGATTATCGATGAGCTCTTGCTTTTTGAAACTTGCACATTCAATGAATACTTGACAGAGTGGATGACCCATTCTCGGATGATTCTTGCGAAGCATTCCAAGCGTTGATTTTCTAACGCATCACCGAGTCCATTGTACATACGAATTAAAAAGGGATACTGGGGGATGCTCTCTTGAAGGTTGATATCTGATGTGAAAGACATCAAATGGAACGCGTAATTAAATACCTGAATTGCTCTAAATTGAGAAATCGTCATTGTTACGAAACCTTTCCCGTTTGATTCTCTGAGCGATTGAATAACGTCTACAAAAGATGGGAGTGCCTCCTCAGCAACGGTGCTGAATTCACTGTGTATTCTTTCAATTGATTTCAAGATTCGATTACTCGTTTGGTTTTCACCCGTGGATGCATATTCAACGTGAACAAGATCACCTTCGTAACGAACGTGAATTGGGATGGGGTTTTCTTTTTGTGATATCACAGAGGATTCAGGCTCTTCCAATAACGAACTCTCGTACTTCATTAACCTTTGTTTCTTCACACGAAACTTGCTAGAATGTGAACCCTTCTTGTCGATAATCTCTTCAATCTCGACTGCCATTCTATTTTTAATATTCTTTCTTCTGGACTTTCTTAAATTTGAAAAAAACATTCATTTAAAAGGATACACCTTTGATGAATTGTTTAGATGTATAATTTAAAAATAAATCACACATGTGTAGTTTTGTGGAAAAAAAATTTTAAAAAAAATTAAAGTTCTTTTTTTAAAAAAAATTTAAAAAAAATTAATTTTTTTGAAAATAAAAAAAATTGTAAATTATCTATTAGTTTTTTTTATGCTTCATAAATAAAAATTTTTTTATTTTTGTGTTTAAATTTATAATTATAAATATTGTAATAAAAAAAATTTAATAATCATCTCTTATTCTATTTTTAATAATTTTTTTCCATTTTCAAAAAACCATAAATTATACACATTAAAAAAAGATCACTTTCTTTCTTTTTTGTGTGTGTATTAAAAAAACAAATGGCTTCCGCTACTCTTTCAAGAGAAGAATACCTTGCCAAAGCCACTGAAGAATTTGAACGTCAAAGACTTGCTGAAGAGGCAGAAAAAAGGTCACGAAGTGAATTTGCTTCTCGTGTGTTCACGGGATTTAGATATCCTGAACTTGCTCATCTTCATCAACAAGAAGGGTTTGGAGACCTCTATGACGCCCTTGGGGAGCACGAAACCAATCATTTGACTCTTCTTCGCAAACAATATGGTCCGTCCATTGATTCGATCATGATGTCTCCTGAAAAGGGAACCAAAGATTTGGGAAGTCATGTGCTTATCCTCAAGCCTGATTCCCAAATCAGAAACATTGACGTTGTTATCTCTCCCAAGGCCCCGTTCTCTCACACCATCGTTGTCCCTATCGAAGAAAATGAAGAATCTGCCAGACTCTCATCCATGTCTCACAAGGAGATCCGGAAGACCTATGGTCCAGCCATCGCTGAGATTCTTGCCGAACTACCCTCAGATTCTCTGTCTGTTGGAACTGTGTTTGATAGCACAGCAAGTCATTCTTATCGCGACGTTGACCGATGGCCCACGTATTTCCCCAAAAGAAAGTCTCAGTTGGGTATCTATGCTCACGGTGGCAGGTTTTACTTCGTCGCCACCTCTCACGCAGGAGAAACGGGTGCTAGAGATCTTGCTACAATTCTGGAATCTCCTCAGATGTCTATCTCTCAGTTTGTCAACGACCGACGCGTTCTGTGGATCAAACAGATGGCATATCGAAATTGTGTTCGACTTGTTTATGAAGTTGCCCAAAGGCTCAAATTCTCTGTTCCCTACGGCCAAGACCTCGCAGCGTCTTATCACGACTTCATCCCTCCTCCACGAAACGCCATCCCTGTCCTCTTTAGTGCGCATAACACCTTTGGACGTGACCTCCGCGGTAACGTCATCTGTTATCACGGATGCACCGACCCTCGTTATGGTATGAGTGGTATGTTCGTTGGCTCCAACGCTTATCACGGATTTGTTCATCTTCAGCCTACCAAATCTTTGGCGCCTGGAATTCATTTCTATCCTGCCTTCACTTCTCGGATTCACAAGAGATCAAGGAAGTCGTTCAAGCCTTCCACACACAGGAAACTCTTGAAGAGGGTTCATTATGTGAGGGAGTCAAAACACTCACGAACAACTTTTTCACGAGAAGTTTTCAACAAATCTGCCTATGATCGTTTCTCTTCTGCGTTTGGTTCTCCTTCTACTCCAGGAGAAGAATATGTGCCTGTTTTTGTCTATGTTTCTTGAATGATGAAAGAACAACAACAATAAATTTTTAATTCATTTTTTTAAAAAAACAAAAAAAAATTCAAAGTGTAAAACGAAAACTTATACATACGAAATTGTATAGATAGTTAATTCTTTGCTTTTTTTTCTCTAAATTTATTTCAAAAAAAATAATAAAGAAAAAAAATAGCAAAGAAAAAAAAAGATGAGTATTTGTATTTTACAACCAGAGAAGATAAGGCAACGGATTTTCAATGCTTGTAGGAATGGTGATTATGTAGCCATTACTCCAATGATGGATAGTTTGTTACGTGGAAGTTTCCTTTCTTCAAAGACTGAAGTCGATCGAAATAGAGCAATCTTGATTGAACAAAAGAAGAGAGCAATGTTTGAAGAATACCTCAATATCATCACGAGATATCCAGGGCTTTTGGTTGGCAAAATTCCACCTCACGCATCCTTTTTCATCTCGTCACCACGATATCCAGTTTCTTTGTGCTTTAGTACATTCACCTCTGGAATCATCAACGTGTTTCAAATTTTGTTTGTTATTCATCCAATCAGAAAGGTGTATCTTCATTCACGATGGATGGATGGTGTTCCAAGCTTCAACTCTATAGATGATATGTTTGATAAAGAAATCAAGTTCTTGCACGAAGCAATCAGTGCTTTGTTTTACAAGATGATTCCTATGACCACCCACCAATACTATCCTTCGTCTTACGAGGATGATGGTATTGGTTTAGACATTATAGGTCTTCGCTGCATCTCTAAGATGAAACCCGTTTGGTTTTTGAACTTTATTTTGAGTTTTTTAACCAACGATGTCATCTATAAACATCCGGCCTTTGAAAAGGTCTACAAAAGAACATTCACTGTCTCTTACGTAGACAATGAAAATGTCGTCCGTGAAAGATTCACTGTTCCTCTTCATGTTGATTTGTTCCATGAAAACGTCGTTCAGCTCAAAGATCTCATCTACGCTAAATCTTTTCACAAACATAGCACCAACATTAGCGAATTTCTCACGCTTTCGGAATATGTCATTTTTACGATATCGTATGATCATATGCGTACTCACAACATCTGTCATCCAAACGAAGAATTAGTCATTCGTCGTAAAGATGAAACTTTCGATCTCGTTGCGGCGATTTATTCCAAAACGTCCTCTCCAACATTTCACGATCATTTCACCATCGCCAAGTATGGATTCGATTGGTATTTGATCAACAGCTTAGGGTCAAAACTGATCAATTTTAAAGAATTTCAAAAATCAATGACTCCTGCGTCTATCTTGAAAATTGTTGTTTACAAAAAACGCATTTTATTAAATTTGAAATGAATTTTTTTTCTTTCTTTAACTTTTTTTTTCAAAAAAAATACTTTTGGATATAAAAAACATTTTATTCATTTTTTACCTTTTTTTTTCCTTTATAAAAAAAAATTTAATTTTGAAAAAAATTATTTAAGAGAAAAAAAAATGGCAACGACCATTACGAGAGAAAGGATTGATCCTCAAACAGGTCGTCCTTATCTTGAAACAAAAACAATTCAACCTTTGCCTACAAGAACAACATCTTCCGGTGGTGTAACTTCTACGACTCAGATTGTTACTCATCCTGGTTCACCAGGCGTTGTGCAACGCATTCCTCTCACCACGCAAACACCTTCTGGCGTCATCGTTCCTGGTCATCCTGTTGTGCCTGCGTATGGTCATCAAGGTTATCCTCCTTACGGAGACGGTTACGGGAGGAGTCGTCCAAGTTATCGATCGTCTTCCCGGTCTCGTTCACGTTCTCGTTCTCGATCCAGTTCTCGATCTCAATCACCACCTGGAAAGACTGTGTCAAAGAAATCTGGAGCGTTGAGTGGGAACAAACTCACTTATAAAAGTGCTCCAAGGGTTTCTTTGTTCAATGTGAACGTTAACAAAAAAGGTGGAAAGAGCAAGAACCCTTCAAAGTCTACCAAGCCGCCGAAGCCTTCAAAGTCTTCAAAACCTTCAAAGTCTTCGAAGACTCCCAAAGTTCCCAAGTCCAAATCTTCTTCCAAGAAGATCAATGAAGGTATTGAAGAGAATGAGAGCGTTTCATTCTCTGGCTCCGAAGAAGACGAGAATAACCAATTTTCTCTTGGCAAAAAGATGAACAAGAAGAAGGGAAAGAAACACGCCAAAGAAAGGAAGGAACGCAAGAAGATGCATCGTGATGCCCTCATTGGCCCTCATATCCAAGGGGACGAACATACAATTACCGTGTTTGGTCATCTCCACAAAGAATATCGCAGACAACTGAAGACCAACAACAATCCTCGTGCCCTCCATGTTGCCATCCAGAACGTTTCCCAAGAGCTCGAAGGCATCGATACTCCTGAAGAAACCTTCCAGACTCACTCCATCCTTTTGGATTCTTATACAAAGGGGACCAAGGTCACGCTTACCTTTGCTACTGCCACTCAAGCGGTCATGCTCGAGTCTTACGCGGGTCCTTCTCTTCACGAAAACGTCGTAGGTATCAACTTTGTTCTCCCAGAGGAACCACCTCTCTTGCTCAATTCTGGAGACATGTTTTCGATTCAATTGGGAACAGAAGAAGCAAAGTCCTCTGAACATCACGATTTCTTCGACGTTGGTGCAGAACACCGCACAGATACTGGCCTCGTCCACGTTCCTATCAGTCTTTACAATGAATCTCTTCATGCTCTCTACCATGCACGAGGAATTGCAACGCCTCATGCACTCATCTCTGTGCGCAGGAGCGGTGTAGACAAGAAGTACGTCGTGAAGGCCATCTATGTGTTCTTGGACATGTCTCCCTCAGAGATCAGCCGCACTCATCTCTCCATCGCTGGGTTTCCAAGCATCTCTGGAGTACAGGATCCTCTTCAATCTCGAGGATTCCGTGCATTTCTTCACGAAAACACGGATCATAAGTTCAAGATCCACGCAGCGTTGACCAACCGTATCGCCGAGAAGAACCCCAACATCGCTTTAGCCACGAGCGTTGACATGCGGATCAAGGATGGAGATTCTCTCGTTCATTGGGGAGAAATGACCAACTCCTTGGTTTCTTACGCATTGATCCAATTCCTCATCATTGGAAAAGACGTTCTTCGATTGAACGATCCTACGTTTTTGGCCAAGGTTCTGAGCACTGATGAAACGGGACAGGAAGTTGTCGCTCAAGTGATGGATATCCTTAGCAAGATGGCCATCCCAACTGAATCAGGAGAAGCGTCTCCTATGTCATCTTTCCCCTCTCTGTTGCAACTTCTCTCCCACACTTCTGGTCTCCCAGCGCCGAATCATCTGACGTGTGAAGACATCATTGGGGTTTACGAAAACGTGATCTCCAGCCTTCGTAGCGTCGTCAACCCTCAAAGTGCAGCCGAATCCTCCTCTGGAACTGAAACCTCTGAGTCACAAGAGACAAGCATCCCCGATGTCTCTCCTACCACGGTTTACAAGGGTCTCGAGATCAGATTCTTGGAAGATTTGAAACAGATCGAAACTCCCTCGAATCCCCCAGGTGCGGTGATCGGCGATTGGGACAACACCACGGAAGCCTGCCTTATTGCTTTGTTCATCCGTCGTTACGTTCAACAATCGAATTTCCCCGAGGAAGCCATCAATGATGTCATCTCACAGCTCGACAGCAGCATTCAACTCCAATGGGGACTCATGGTCGACGCTTCTGGTCGACGTGTCGAGTCTCCCAACAGCCCTTACAACTTGACTTCTTGCGCGAGTTCCCGCCGATCCGACTTGGTGGCGTTCGTTCGAAGACTTTCTGAAGAACTCACCCGCAAATCCCCCAACGAGAACGCCTTTGCAATTCAACTCTCCAATCCCATCAAGACAAAGGGAATCAAGGGTCATACTCATATTGCATGGCATGAAGAAAAGGTGGGAAGCTATTCCATGCTTCACATGGGAACGACTGAGTCTGGGATCCATGGTGTCGTTGCTTTCATCTTGCCCGAGTTGGATTTCTGGGGTGTTTTAGTTGATTCTGTTTCTGCCTCCAACCCTTCCCTCTCCACTTCTCATGATGACATCCTCGCAATCCTTCGCAAATCCTTGTCTCGGATCACCCAAGAAGATCTCCCTTCTGTACCTTCATCGTTTCACAGCGCCAATCGACTCGAGAACGCACGATACGTTCGCAACGTCGAAGAAATCGATGTTGTACCCGAGACAGATATCTCCAAGTTGGTCAAGACCGATACTGTTTACATCTCCCCTTTTACTGACATCACTGGGAAGGATGTCCCTCGACTCATGCTCTCGGTTGTTCCCGAGTTCCCTTCCTCACGTGTCAGGGTCACACTTTCTGTGAAAACTGCCCCACTCGTCACAATGGATCTCGTTTTGGATCACAAGAGGAACGGATTCTTCATCATTCGAACCGATGGTAGCCTTGGAGGAGAAGTCATTATCAAGGACGATTATGTTTCATTCCCCAATGATGAGATCTATGTCCGCAGCGATATCCTTGAACCACAACTCCAACAGTATCGTGCACTCATCACCGAGATTCGTCAACGTGCCAAGAAGGACATCTTCAATGGTCCCGTGAGCGTCGTCAGCAAGGCCATCTCTCTTGGTACCACACCCGCGGAATCTGTAACACCTCCGAAACCTCTCCCTCGAGACAATAACCCAGAAAGTGCCGAAAATATTGGTATCAGCTTTGGAGGCGCGCTTGCGGTTGGCGCTCTAGGAGGTCTCGCTGCCTATGGCACAGTTGCTGCCGCAAGGGCATTGTGGTACGGACCTTACTCTCCTTATGGAATGTATCCACCTGTTGGTTTGGCTCCTGGAGTGATCTGGTACGGTCCAGGCTCTCCTTACGGGATGTATCCCCCTGATCTTTGGTTTGGAGTGGGTTCTCCTTATGGAATGTATGCTCCAGTTGGTCTCCCGCCTTACGTTCGATATTATGGTCCCGGTTCACGATGGGGATACCGAAGACCCATTTATCCAGCAACTCGATGGGGACCTCGATATCGTGGTATTGGTTATGACGGACGTGGTGGATCAATCCGTCGTTATCATTCTCGTCGTCGATAAATCCTAATATTTCTTTTTTTTTCTTATTCTTAGAAAAAAAAGAAAGAAAACTTTCTAAAACGTCTATTTCTTTAACCCAATCATTTTTTTTTCAAATTTAAAATTTTTTATGCAAGAAAAAAAATAAATTCCTTTTTTTAATTTCATTTTTTTTCTCAAAGTGTGAAACAATGTCAAGTTCATTAACAGATGATACTATTTGTAGTTCTTCTCATTTTTTAGAAAAGAGTGATATGCCACTTCTTTCGAATGATGATTTTTTCTCAGGAAAGCCGTCATTTCCACAACCTTCTTCATCGTCGCCGTCATCTTCGTCTTTTGATCAGTCATCAAGACCTTCGACAAAACGAAAGAGTAGAACGCTGGTGTGTAGATGGTGTTTGCGTTCGACGTTTGATCTTTATTTCAATGCCGGTTGTACTTTTGAGTGTACTTTGTCTTATTTTGCCAAAAACTACCCTCGTTTATACAACTTGGTCTTCATCGAGTTGTGTAAACATAAACAGTTAGAAGCAGAAAATGCACAACCTTCGTGCATTCCTCAGAGAAACCCAGACCAACCCATCATCGATTACTGGAAAACAACAATCACAGCGGTTTACCCGGATCGTAACGACGTCAGAAGAATTGTTTTGCTTCAAACTTTAATCAAAAGAGATGATGATTTTTCAAAAAACTTCAGAGAAGAAACTCCCAAAAGATTTGCAAGACAACGGAGCATTCACACTCCTTCATGAAAGAAACACAGAGACGATATCAATCCATCCGTATCCAGTCAATAAAGCCACAAAGTGTATACGACGCTTGCGTCCCACTGCGAGGTTTTCTTCTTTGTCAGGGTCTGTGTGAGAATTGTTTGAAAACAAGACCATTTGAACATGCTTGCATAACAGAGACGTTGATTGGCATCTTACTTTCTTGTAATATGGCATCTCTACAGAGATGGTTTCTCCCTGAGAAAACGCTTGAGAGTACCTTGTGTAGATATCTCCTATATCGATCCCAAAGGCTTTGATGTCAATGATCTTTCTGAAATGCACAGAAAAGAATTCTTCCCATCGAGAAAGATTGAAATAAACTCGTTTCCTCTCATTGTAAAACGATGGATGACGTGGAGGCATATTTCTCACAAACAATCCGTTTGGAAATTCATCCGCCAAAGGAAGATCTTCTGGCGTTTTTTCTGGAAGTACGGAAAAGAAAAAATTGCTTCCATGAGGATAAGAGAGCTGTCTAAAAACGTCAACTGGGATTAAAATGATATCAGTGACGTCGATTTTGGAAATGGGGATATGAACTTCTTCCCCGTGAGTGTCACCAACATAGAAAAGATCTTTTTGTTTGTTGATGTTGTCCATCAAGAAAACAAAAAAAGGTGCTTCTTGATCTTGAACACGAAGCATCGTGATCTTTTTCAAATCATCAATTTTGGTATCATCGATAACAAAAGAAGGAATGGCATCGAAAACAGGTTTGCCATAAAATCCCAAAGCACTTGGAACAACAGTTACGGGTTGACGCTTCCCAGCTATTTTCAAATCCACAAATATACCTATATGTTTAGGTTCAGCAGCCATTTCTTTTACTTTTTTTTTAAATTTTTATTTACTTTTTTTTTCTTTTTTTTTTCTTTTTAATTTTTTTTGAATAACTTATAATTGTTATTTCGATAAGACATTGAGTTGTTTTATTTGAAAAAGAAAAATTTGAAAAAAAATAATTATTTACTCAAAATGAGTATAGCTTGTTCAAGACTGCGTTGAAGAATTCCTTTTTCTTCCTCATTGCTTGGATCTTCCCAATGTACTTCCATTTCCGTTTCCATCTTTTTTAATCTATCATAGTAGTCAACTCCTTCTTTGAGATGAACGAGAGCGATACGTGTTGTTGCAATAGGGCTTCCATCTGTGACATCTAATCTTGGATCAACGCGCTTACTATGTTCCAATTCAACACGATAACCCATAATGAGTTGCTGTTGTATTTTTGGATGCAAGCATTGAAATGATCCTTGATGCTGATGAAAGAGTTTGATCAAACTTCTTTTAACATCTTCGTCTGAAAGGTCGGCAGTTTCCGACATTTTTTTTCTTTTCTCTTTTTCTTTTGTGTAAAAAAATAATATTGATAATAATTTATTTATTCTCTCTTTTTTTCAATAATTTAATCCGAACCAAACCATTCTTTATCAACCATTAAAATAATGGCTGCTAGTATAACAACACATATTGATTCTATCGATTGAAGTGATTGAAGAGCACGTTTCACAGAAGTTTCATCGACGATAAAAAACCCAGTGAATAGATCTCGATGTGCATAATAGAGGACAGGATACTTGTCTTTGAGGATTTTGAGGAACGGAAATCCATCTGAAGTGATGAAAACATCAGTGCGTGCACGTAAGTTTTTCCTGAATATTTCAATCCAACCCACCTTTTGTATCGAACCTTTGTACATCGGATAAATGACCCGTTTGATAAATTTGACTCTATCAAACATTTGAAAATCCGAACAAGAAGGGAAAGGAGCTTGCGTTGGAAACATCGCATTGAGGATTGCCTCGTCTCCAGAAGTGTAGATAGCGTAAGACGATAGCAGATTTTCTTCTTCTTGTGGAGTCAACGAGTAAGTCGATTCAGGATTCAGCATTTCTAACCTATAACGCCAATAGTTTTGAGTGACGAGAGAGGAAGTAGGAGAAACGTGATTCCTCAACAGTTCACTTGTGTTTTCATCCTTAAATTTCGATGTAGAAACCATATGTGCAATGAACCATCTGCTGAAATTGATGCCATTCGGTAGCGTGATTTCTTTAGGATTTAAACCCAATGAAAAAGTTTTGGTCGTATCAAAGGAAAGAAATTGTTCTTTCCCCAAAAAAAATTGATCGTTGGTGAAATCTCCAGGGTTCAAAATCATGATGTTTCCCCATCTTCTCCTTCTCTTCCTTTTAACAACGTAAGTGCGCGTGTATGAACGTTGTTTTTTGGTAGGAGATTGGTCTTTTTTCAATTTTTCAGAAAGAAGAAAAATAACTTCTTCTTCTAAATCTGATATTGTTTTAGAAGTAGAAATATCTTCTCTCTGACGTTTTGAACATAACATTTTAAAATTTATAATTTTTCTCTCTCTTTTTTTTCTTTTTTTTCTTTTTTTTTAAATTTTTTTTTCAAAAAAAATAAAATAAATGTAAGCTCATATATTTCTTACAGTTATAATAATTATAAGTTTTGTTATTTTTTTTAATTAATAAAATTTTATTGACGAATCATGAAAGAACCAACCAATTAATTTTTTTTCAAAAAAAAAAGAAAAAAAGAAGAAGGAAAAAAGAAAAAAAATGAGTGCAGGTGACACTCCCGAAGTATCTGAAATTTTTCCTTCTGTTTTTAAAAAAAATAAAAACAATGAAGAGAAACCAGTTCAAGTGAATAAAGATATTGTTGATATCTTTAAACTTTTCAAAGAACATGACGCATCAAGTTTGTTTTCTCATTGTGTGATAGCATGCAATGATTCCTCTTTTTTTGTTTATGTGACAGAGATATCCTCTATTTTCGTTGAAAACGTGAAGAAGATTATCAAAGAAACCTTTTCAGAGGGTGACATTTCTGAGATTGAATCACCAGTGAAGTTGATATACAATGCTTCACGATGCAAAACACAATCGGGGATACTAAGGAATGTGAAAAGAGAGATCAAAAAACGATCTTCCCTCTTGTTTTTCCATTGGTTTATCATCCAATTCAACATCGAATACTTTCAAGAAATCTTGTTTTCTTCTGGATTTCCTTTAGACGAGGAAAGTAAACAACAACTCTGTGAAAGAATCGTTAAAGAACGGATCATTGCCAACAATAACAGATTTTCTCGTTCGTCGAATCACCTTTTATCTCACGTGAAAATGGTTATGGTGAAAGAAAGACTGCGAATGGAATCTTTGAAAATGCAAAACGATTATAGAAATCCAAATGTTATTAGAGATAGTCGTCCACTTGTTGATGATGAAACTTGAAGAAATAGATATGTATGACTCAATTTTTTTCTTTTTTTTTCTTCTTTTGAAATTATAGAAAAAAAGAATGGCTTCAACGTCATCTTCATCATCGAGTAGTGACATTGATATCCATCAGTTGACAAAATTACTTTATCCTCAAACACTCAAATCACGATTAGGAGATTTGATTTCAAATTCACATAAATATCATGAACGAGAAGAAGGCCGTGGATTCGTGATTGATAAAGTTATTTGTCAAGGTGCGATCAACCGATTGAGTGATTGTTTTTATGGAAGTAATTTCAAATACCCAGTCAAAAGACGAGGGAAGAAGCTATCGAGTCGTGTGTGGGGAACAAACTTCCATCGACAAATCTTTCATCATTACAAATGCATTGGCGGGTCATGTCTTTGTCCAAAAAGATTTGGTACCAAGACAAGAAGACCCAAAGAAAACAGTGAGATGGACAAGAATCTTCAATCTTTTGAAAACTTTTTGACAGAAAGAGGATGGAAAGTGTTTGATTGTGAACTTGTGGTGGGATGGAAAGAAATCAAGTGTGGGACATCTCTCGACGTTGTCTGTGTCAATGATCTCGACAATCCAACTGAATTTTTCCTTGTTGAATTGAAGACAGGATATCCACAGCGATATCAAGCGAGAACGATCGATGGCACAGGGATGATGAAAGGTGCCTGTGGAAAGAAGATCAAGAATTCATATGCGAATCACCACCAGCTTCAACTGTGGTTTGGAATGGAATGTCTTCGTCGCACTTACAACATCAAAGCAACCAACGGAGTTGTGCTTTATATCAAAGAAAACGGAAAATATAAAGCAGACGACGCAGCTCCTTGGTGGTTTTCTGACAATGAAATGAAAAGAATGTTATCTGAACAAATTTCTGGGAAAATATCAACTTTTAGTTTGTATTAAAATGTAAAAGAGAAAAAAAAAGAAAAGAAAGAAAAATGGGAAATTCAATTTCAGTTTTCTTCAGAGGATTGAGGTTTTTCTTTTATCCTTCTTTGTTACAAAGAGCGATCATTAGCCTCAATGTCCCAGTCGACGCAAGAGAGCCATTTATTGATGAAATAGGAAGGATTCAACTACTGAATACAGGAGCATTGTTGTGCTGCTCATTATCTTTGATGTCATGGCATTATAACAAAGAAAAGCCTTTTGGATCTTTTCCCAGTATTTTAATCGGCGGTCTTACTCTCACTGGAGGATTTATATTGGGTTTTTCATATGGACAATACACCAATCTCGTTTCAGATATACTGACTTATGATAACCGCGTTGAACCCATCCAAGTCTTGATCGACACGCCGACCGATGCTCAAAACGACGATTCTAGAAGATTTGTTAATTTAGAACATCACCAACAAGAATAATAGCATTTTTTTAAAAAAGTTTTTTTAATATTTGAAGAAAAGAAAAAAAGAGGAAAGAATGATAATAAAAAAATCGGAAAGTAGGAAAAGTTTAGACTGTCTTGTAAGTTGAATGCTTATCAGCCCAATCATTGGCGTTGTTGACGATCCACTTGAATCCAAGATGCATCAATCCAGTGATGATGAGTGTAAGGACTGGCTCAAGGAGATAGATCCACCATTTCTCAGTGAAATAAAGAGCAACATCGCCACCAAGAGAATCTACCTGCAACCAACGGAAAACGTTGAATGAAGCACCCGTGAGAGGGAACGCGAATGCTTGGAATGCGGTTGTGGCAATGCCCATGAGCAAAGCAGTGATAGGAATGGTGGCACCCTTCTCGCCATACAAAGCGAGTTGAATTGCGGCAAATGCGAAGAAAATGCCTCCAAGTGTCTCGACAAAAAGACCTTCGCCTTCACTCACTCCAGCAGTGAGCTTGATTGCGGTGTTAACGTAAGCGGCATCCAAAGTAAGACGACTGAATCCGGTTGATGCAAATCCAGCGGCAAGTTGTGCAACAATGCGAAGGATAGCATTGAACCAGGTCTCGTTCTTGAAAATGGCGTGTAACAGACTGTGGATGGGGTTCATGTGGACAGGTGTGCAGATGACTCCGAACATAAAATAGACACCTGCAAATCCTCCACCAATCGCCAAGGCACCAAGCATGGGATCAGCGAAAGAAAATCCTCGCGCGAGCTGAATGATTTGAACAAACGTGAAAACCGCAAGAAGTTCCGTTACAAAAATGGCGCCAGAGAACCAAGGATTTTCATCCTTGAAAAGATTTTTCAAAGGTCTTGGATAGCTGGTCTCTTTGGAAGCAGGAACAGGGTAACGCTGCGGTCCAGCACTCGTTGATGATTGACCAGGTCCCTGTTCAACATCAAATTCGAGCTCACCCCTTCCACCTTCGGTAAGACTCATTTTTTTTCAAAAAAAAAAGTTTTTTTTCAAAAATTATCTAATTAATAAACTAAAGATACTCTATTCACACTTTTTACTTTGGAAAATAAAAAAAGAAAATGTATTCTTTTTTTTAATATTAAAAAAAGTAAAGTTTGAATTATTTTTTTTGTAAAAGTTTTTTTTTGAAAAAAAAAGAAAAAAAATAAAGAAAAAAAAAGTTTGAAATATTAAAAGTAAATTAATTTGATATTAAAAAAAATTTATTAATCTTTTTTTTAAAAAAAGAAGAAATAAAGAAAAAAAGAAAGACTCTTTCTTAAATTAAAATTTTTAAATTGATAAGAAGTTTTGAAAAAAAAATATCAATGGCGGCAAGTAAAGCAACAGCTCCTCCTGTTCAAGTGAACAGTATGGTTTTAGACCAGATTACTACAGTTTATAAATCCAATCCAATCGTGAGTGGAGCAGTCAACATGTTGAAATCAAAAATCACACAAGCTGGAATAGATGTGATTGTACGATCTGGATCAAGCAAACTTTTCCTTAACAGAAAAGACGCATTGACAAAAAAGTTCATTGATATCGAACTTGTTCCATTGATTGATAACATCGTTCTCCATTGGATTTTATATGGGTTTGTGACCGTGCGTGCAGCACCTTCTCAAAACGTCTTTGAGAAAGACGGAAAACCCTTCCCAACGTTGGTGATCGTTCCACATTCGCAAGTGTATCATATGATTTATTGGAATCAGTTTAACCAGATGACGATCAAGGCTTTTTCAAGATTTGGGAACATGGGAACCACACCTGCTGAGATCCCTCTTTGTCAAGTGTCGTCTATTTATCCTCCTGATCCCAAAGGAAATCCACAATCTCCGTTGGCTTTGTCGTTGAGACGACTCTCGTACGTCGAGAGGATATGGAGATATTATCTAGAAGCGTCGTTCAGGAGAGTGAATCCTCTGCTCATCTTCAGAGAAGATGAAAGAAGGAACGGTGCCGCAGGAAAGGATGGCGTTGAAACACCCACTGCAAGCACAAGAATCGTCGTTTCAGGAAACATGGGATTCATGGGGAGCGCAGACGCAGAGAACACCTCTCTCCGTCGACAACTTCAGAGAAGGTATCGTGCCATCGAGTCTTTCAAGATGCAGATTCAAGAGAGCACATTCAACGCCAAGATGACTGCCATGAAAGCACAATCAGATTCGGTGACTGATTATGACGACACTCCAAAGGATGTTAACACAAAGGAGATTCTCGCTTATGAAAACGCTCCAGTGGTGAGAAACACACCTTTGTTTGCACCCCCAGGGATGTCCCTCGAAAGAACTCCAGAGATCGTTTCTCCAGAAGACCCCACCAAGACAATCGAAAACATCAACGTCGAATTTTACCGATCGATGGGTCTTCTTCCCATCACCGGCTTTGAGGGAGGGGAGAGAAGTTCGACCGCGAGTTCTGTATTAATACAAGACACCATTCGAGACACGACGTCAACTATCCAGAAACTTGCTAGCACAGAACTCTCCAAGGTCCTCACGATCATCCTTGGTCCTGATATCACCGATCAGATCTTTGCTCAAGTCATCGCCAAACAATCCAACGGGAGCGTCGACAAAGCAAATCTCTTTGGTCTCGTCGACAGAGATGGAGTACCCCTCTCCAAAGGTCCCGTCAGCGCTTTCGATGGTGGATATACAATCTCCATGACAGAAAGTGGTGCACCTTATATTATACCACGCGACGCCTTTGGGATCACTCAAAGAAGTTTCGGTGACACTATTGATCTGGAGGTAAAATTCTCTCCAAGTCCGGGCGTCTCTTATGAAGAAATCTTTCAGTTTTACGAAATGGGGGTGATCACCGAAGAAGCAACTCAAAAGATCTGTGCGCGGAAAGCCGGTATTCCAGAATCTTATCTAAGACCTAATATGGCTGCGTGGAGAAAACAACAAATGGAATTGCAACATCCAAAAAAAGAAGAAGGGAAAAAATCACCAAAAAAACAAAAAACAAGATAAACTTGAAAGAAAAAAAAGACTATGTTTCATCCTAATTTCTCATACATTATTCCTATTTTATTCTTTGGAATCATCTTTGGAGTGTGGTTTTCAAGATGGTATATAGACAAATTCAGAGCAAAATATTTGGACTCATTATCTTATTTTCCAGGTTCTCTTTACATTAACTTACGTGAAAAACTACCTTTTGGTATTAATTTTTTAATGAAAAAGGAGAGAGAGGCTATTCATATTTTGTAAATTTATTTTTTTTCTACACAAAACTTATTTATATTGTGATGATAAGAAAGAAACGTTTTAGTTTTTTAAAAAATTAAAAAAAAAAGAAAAAAAATTTTAAAAAAAGAAAAGAAAAGTTAAAAAAAGTTAAAAAAAGAAATAATGGCAGCCACAACTGAAAAAAGTCAAAAAGAACAATTATTTTCTAGAGTCACGGTTGGAAGTTTTGACTCTAGTATGACAAGATGTATGTCTTGTGAAATGCCTGCTAAAAACGTCTGCGCAACTTGCAAAGTTGTCTTTTATTGTAGTAGAGCGTGTCAACTTGTTGATTGGCAACGCCACAAATACGAACACAGTCAAGGTGAAGATGCATGGAAGGTGATGTATGCGTTGGAAGATCTCTGTCTCACCTTTCAACCATTTATTCGCATCAAACACACTGGAGACTCTGAGATGGGAATGGGGGGTTTCGCGAGAAAAGACATCACGGCGGGTACACGACTCCTTTGTGAGAATGCGTTTGCAATCGACAACTGTTCAAAGCTTGCCACCAATTTCCTTCAAAGCGCGAGTCCCGTGGAACTCTTTCAATTTTGGTCTTTTGAACACGACAAAAGTTTGAAAACAGATGTAGAAAGAGCGACGTCTGCGATTCATAGAAATGGTCTCATGGACACCATCAAAGGTCCTACTTCCAAAGACCCCGCCTTTGCACTTTTTTTTATTTTCTCACGGTTCAATCACTCGTGTGGACCCAATGCCATCTACACCTATGACAAAGGAGAGAAAACGGTGAGTGTTTATGCGGCACGTGATATCAAGAGAGGAGAGGAAGTGACCATCTACTGGCATTACGCCTATTTCCTCGACCGTGAATACCGTCACGAACTCTTTCAAAATCGCTTTGGAAAGAAATGTCAGTGTGGTATCTGCACAAAGGAAGACAAGCACGTCATGGATGAAACCATGGCTCAAGCAACCGAGACTATTTTCGAAACGCTCAAAACAGAGAAAAGTTTTCACAATTTTCTCGATGAACAAGATAATCTTGGGATCCTTTCTATATCTCTTATTTTCAGAAATATGAAAGAGATTTCAGACATGCTTCATGGGTTTGAAAACACAGTCGAGGTTCCCTATAGTCCTTATCGAAAGATCATCTACAAGAACTTTCCTCGGTTTTTATCATCTTACCCTTTCTTTAAAAGAATGAAGAAAACACCCGAAATCAAAAAGAAATTCAATGCACTCGTTAAAGAATCCATTGCATTTTTTGAATTACTTCAAGAAGAATCCGAAGTCGATTCTCTAAAAAAAATTTTGTTGCGATGAAATTTCAACCAATATATCATTTTAAATCTTTTTTTTTCACACATTTTTTTATTTTTTTTATTTTTTTCTAAAGACTCACTCGCTTTTTTTTAAAAAAAATTTTTTTAATAAAAAAAATGAAAATGAAATATTGTTTTTTCATCATTTGTATACTCGTTGCTTTGAGTATATTAAACGTCGCGAAAGCCACTGTATTATCAACATGTCAGTCAACATCCAATGCAGCCCCTTGTCAATGTTCCGAATCGACTTCTTCTTGGTTGGCAACAGATGGCTGTTCTTGTGATGCCTCTGGTTATAACAATTCTCAGATGACTTGTGCATCTGCCACCAAAATCACATGTGCAAGTCAATGTGGTAACGGCGCGCTTCATGAGAACACGGCCAGTGATTACTGGTTCAAGATCTACCAACCCGGCGTCTCGATTCCTTCTAATTGTTCTTCTTGTGGAGTTGATAACTCTACCGTCAATTACAGAACTTGTTATGAAGTCTGTGATACTGGACCTGGTACCATGGGTCTTTATACCTATCCTGGTACAACATGTTGTCCACGAAACTGTGGATGGAACGGTCGTCAAGTCAATTCAACCACTGGATGGCTGGCACCCGGTACTCCTGTTCGTCAACTCAATGGAGTTTATGACCGATTCAACCTTGTTCCAAAACAATGTTATACACCTTCTGATTGTGATAGCGCTCCGGGATGGACGATTGATTGTGTTTATGACCAAGTCAATTTTGGTTGGTGTAGATACTCACCCTTGGCTGGAACTCTCCCCGCTGCGTCCAGCACACCCACATGTCCAACATTACCGTGCATGCAAACGTTCAAAGTGGGTACTTCCTGTACTCAAACAGTGTGGTCTGACTACATCAACAGCGTTTATAACACGGGAACTGGATATTATCCAGATACCAGTGAAGCCGGGTATTATTGTGAAATGCTCTCGTCCAATTGCTGGTCAACTCCTTCGTGTTACAATGGTGCTCTCCGAGCAACTCCAACTCTTCGTTCATTTCAATATTCATCTTCCACAGTTGCTGTGCAATGCAACACCAATATGCCCATCAATACCTTTATTGGAGGAGCGATGACATTCGAACCCGCGGGCACAAGCATGGTCGTGAGTAGTTTAAAAGTATCGAGTACCACGTGTCCGACTTCGGTGAATATCTCCATTACCAACGGTCAGATTTATTTCTCGGGTCTCGGATCAAGTAGTTCTTGCACCGTGTTTATAACATTTAATTCGACATGTTTTCAAAAATTCATTGTCAGCAAAACTGTTTCATTGACATGCTGCGGTGACGGCACCGTTACTTCTAACGAAGTTTGTGATACCGGTCTTTACGTGGGTTATGCTGTCAACAATTCTTGCTGTCTTGGATGCAGTACAACCAACGTGAGTCTCCTCACTCCTCCACTCATCACAGCAAAGAAGTGTGTTACCAACACTGATTGTAACGACAATACTGCTAATACTGCTGATACTTGTGTCAATGGATGGTGTTCCAACAAGATTAGTGGTATTATACAAATTAGCAAAACAACTTGCGCCAGCAATCCTTGTTTACCTGACATACCTTGTTATACAAAAACATGTTCTCTATCTGGTGATGGCGTTGCTTGCAATTATGGATTTCCTACAGACAATATCGCTTTACTTTCTCAAACAGCGTGCAAAGTAGAAGATGTTTGTCATCACACGATCGCGTGTGTGAATGCATCAGCAAGCGTTGCTTACAGAACCTACCTCACACCATCCTTCACGCTCACTGGCTTGACTGTACCTTCACAAAGATGCAATACTGGATTGTATTTGAACGTTTCTGCTGTTGTGCAAACAACTTGGTCTAGCGTGAGCAGCCACTGGGGAACTCCGTCCACCACTGTCCAACTTGTTCAGGTTGGAACGTGTGCACTTACACCAACTATCACTGGAAGCCTAGTTGCGTTCAACGGAACGTGGAATTATTCGTTACCTTCGACTTGCCAATTTAATTACACTGTCACAAGCTTTTGTGGAGATTCAAAATCAATCACAATTTCCATTCCCATCGAATGCTGCGGTGACGGAACCACTCAATCCGGTTCTGAACAATGCGATCTTGGTGTATTGAATGGTCAATTTGGCTATTGTTGTTCTTCTTTATGTCGATACATGCCCAATGCACCATGCCGTTTATCCGGAAGCAGCTGTGATGGAGGCGCTACTTGTTTAGCTGGAAGCACAACTTGTCCTGCTAGCACGCCTCTTTCCTCTCTGATTCAATGTTTTACTGCATACAACGATTGCACCGTCAACAGAACTTGTGATGGGATCTCTTTGCTTTGTCCTTCCGGATTTAAACCCTCGGGTTCCAGTTGCAATGTAGATGGTAATCTTTGTACTCAGGATGCTTGCAATGGAGGCGGGTCTTGTATTCTCGGTCCTTTACTCTCCTATGACGATGGTCAATTCTGCAACGGTCCTGAAGGATGTAACGCCACCACTGGTTTGATCATCCCCGGTATCCCTCCTGATTGTTCAGACAATAACTCTTGCACTAACGATGCTTGTTGTGAGATCTCTAATGCCTGTTATCACATTCCCATTGCTAACTCCACGGGACAATGTGGCGTTTCCAACGTTGGAGCGTGTCTGTTTGGAAATTATGTTTGTAACGGTACAGGTCCAACTCCTGTAATCACTTGCGAAGGTGCCGTTTATCCATCCACAGAACTTTGTGTCCCTGCTTTGATTGATGAGAATTGTGATGGTCTCGTCGACGAAGGTTGCACAACCATTGATTGCACAAGCGATATCAATTGTACTGGCGTTCAAGTCTCTCAATGTAGTGAATCGTTTTGTAACGCATCTAACGTCTGCGATATTCGACCAAAGGCAGCGGGGACCACCTGTGATGATGGACTTGGTTGCACGACCGGTGACAACTGTGATGGAAATGGAGGATGCAGTGGAATTCCACTCACTTGTTCCGACAACGGAAATACTTGCGTCCTTCCTTATTGCACAGAACCCAATGGTATTTGCCAATATAACCTCGGTTATTATATGGGAAGTTCTTGCGATTGTGATCCTGGTTCTTGCTTACAGGGTTGCACTTGCAATAATCAAGGTCATTGTGGCGGAGGAGTAGCAACCACTTGTCCCCCAACGAACAATCAATGCGTTACCGCCTTTTGTGATACCACCATTGGTGGAGTGTGTAACACTCAAAATATCCTTGGTGCTTGTAACGACGGTTTGGATTGCACACAGAACGATCAGTGTATTAATGGAACCTGTGCAGGTATTCTCATCAATGTCAACGATGGCCTTGTTTGTACACTCGATAGTTGTATCGAACCTGGCGGTGTCATCACTCACACTTTGATCTCTGGATATTGTTTTATCGATGGTATTTGCTACAGTGACAACGATGTGAATCCCACTAATCCCTGTCAGCTTTGTAACTCTTCTCATTCAACAAGCACTTGGTCTTTTACCACACAACTCAACGTTCCTTGCAACGATGGTCTTCGTTGTACCCTCAACGACACTTGTCAACCCATTACTCAAACGTGCACAGGTGAATTGATCGACTGTTCTTCATTTTCCAATGAATGTAACACTGGTTATTGTTCAGAAACCTCCGGAACTTGTGCGCAATTACAACTACAAGATGGAACGCCTTGTATCGATCTGGAATTTTGCGTGGTTTCCAAACAATGTCAAGCTGGAACCTGCAGTGGAGGAGTGCCTCGAGACTGTAGCTTGAGTGATTCACAGTGCACGATTGGCGTTTGTAACGAAACTCTCGATAGTTGTGAATCCATTCCTCTTCCAGATAACACTCGATGCTACCTTGATAACAATTTCTGCAACGGTCAAGAGGTCTGTTTATCAGGTGATTGCGTCTATGGAGAGACCCCTGTTTCTCCTCCAAACGGAACGTGTTATTACTACCTTTGCGATCCCAGTATTGGATTTGTTCAAGTCATCACGAATGGACAACCTTGCAACGATTCCAATCCTTGTACAACGAACGATACTTGCTCTAACACAGGAACTTGTGATCCGGGAAGTCCACTTGATTGTAATGATAACGATCCTTGCACAGATGATATGTGCAATACAACAATGGGTTGTATCCATGTTCCCATCCCCAATTGCCAAGCATGCAACACCGAAATCGATTGCTCTTTCCAGACATGTCACACAGCCATCTGTAATGCACAAAACCAGTGTGAATACACACCTGTCTCCGCTGGTACTTCGTGTGGTAATTGCAACGTTTGTGATGGAATAGAAGTCTGTGGTGATACTGGAACTTGTCTTGGTGGAATTCCTCTCAATTGCACTTCCGATAATCCCTGTGTTGATTCCTTTTGTGATAACAAAACCGGATGCTATACGATCCCTAATCCCAGTAATACTTTTACATTGAACGACCCTTGTTTAATCAATCCAAGATGCAGCGATACTGGAATCCCTCTCTCTGATCCATACCCTTGCCCAGATCCAGATGCGTGTCACACTTATAGTTGTCAAAACATCGACGGACAACCTGTTTGCGTTGCTACCATTCTCGTTAACAATGTCTGTAACGATCTCAATGAATGCACCTATGACGACAAGTGCAACATTTTTGGAAACTGTGATGGAACACCAATCGAATGTCCTCCTCCCAATCAATGTGAAGTAAGCGTCGATTGCACTGGCGGGGTTTGCGTTCCTGTTTACAAAGATCTTGGAACCCCTTGTGACAATGGGGACCTCTGTTTCGAAAACATTTGTGATGGTGCTGGAAGCTGTGTCAATGGAGACCCCATCGTCACTTGCCAACCCATTGGTGATTGCTACGGTCCCGGAACTTGTATTGATTTTACAGGCACTTGCACAACTCCTTTGCTCAGTGACGGAACACCTTGTCCTTTTACGAGTCCTTGTGTACTCTCTGCACAATGTCAACAAGGTAGCTGTAATGCCGTTGATATCGTTCAATGCACAAGTTCAAATTTTTGTGAAACAAATTGTGCTTGTAACGACACATTAGGTCAATGCGTTTGTGATCCTGTTCCAAACAATACCCCTTGCACGTCTGGTGACGCTTGCGCTTCATTGAGTGTTTGCATTGACAGAGTTTGCACCAATACAGACTTTATTGATTGTAGCTCAACGAATCCTTGTGTTGACACGTCCTGTGACAGTCAAACTGGATGTGTTGAGTCCTTCAACCAAAATCCTTGCAACAACACCAACAAATGTTTTGAGAATTATCAATGCACAAACGGAGACTGTCCCACGACTTCTGGAACTCCCGTCGATTGTGACGATGGAAATTCTTGTACTCATGATGAATGTTATGCACAAATTGGTTGTGTTCATTCGGCAATCGTAGATTGTTATACTTGTAGTATCAATGGAACCGGTTACACGGGTGCCTCCGAATGTCCTGTTCTTCCTTGTAAGAAGGCTTATTGTGGAAGCGACAATACTTGTTACTACGTAAACGACGACACTAACATTGTTGGATGTCAGGATAATATCTTTTGCAATGGACAAGAAGGTTGTAGTAATGGACAATGCATTCACACATCTCTTCCTTCTTGTGAAGACAACAACGGTTGTACCATCGATTTTTGTGATCTCATATCAGACGCGTGTATGAACATCCCTGCCGTTGGACAGCAATGCGGTCTCCCTGATATGTGTGTTTATGAGGCTCAGTGCGGTGAAGTAGGAACTTGTGATCCTGTGACTACTGTAGAATGCACGCCGCCAACAGACGAATGTCAATACTTGATTGGCTGCGATTCTTCAACCGGTCAATGCCTCTACGTCGATGCCCCTGACGGAATGTCCTGTGTTCCTATCAACACGTGTGCTGCCTCTGGTTCTTGTTTGAGGGGAATTTGTGAAGTCGCTTCTTTGAAACCTTGTGATGCTTTGGATCAATGTCATCTTCCTGGTACTTGTAATCCACTCACTGCCAATTGCTCTAATCCTGCAAAACCCGATTTTTCTTCTTGTGATGACGGTTTAAACTGTACTCTTGGCGATGAATGCATCTCTGGAGATTGTGCATCTGGAACAACAAATTATTGTGACTCTATTGTCATTGACGAACAATGTCAAAGCATCAATTGTGTTGAAACTGAGAATGGTCCAGCATGCCTTGTCACTAATCTTGATGGTCTTCCTTGTGACGATGGTATTCCATTTGGCGTTTGTACAAAGCAAACTATCTGTAGTGGTGGTATGTGCGTACGCGAATACAACGTTGGAGAAGAGTGTGGACCTCCAATTAACGATTGCGATCTTCCAGAATATTGTATTGCTGAGGATGACTGTCCCACTGACCTCCTTAGAACAAACGGCCATCCTTGTAGCGATAATCTGTATTGTTACGATAGCACGTGTCAAGACGGTGCATGCATTCCCACTATTCAAAACCCTCCACCGCCTTCTCTCAACCCTTGTACTCAATTTGTGTGTGACGAATCACAACAAGCTTTTGTACAAGTGAATCTCGCTGACGGGACACTTTGCAACACTGACGCGGTCGGTCAATGTATTGATCATTTTGAATGCCTCACTGGAACTTGCGTCCTTATCCCCAAACCCAATACCACCAGCTGCTGTGATGGAAACAATTGCACCATTGGAGACAAGTGTTCTGGTACCTCTGAAGTTTGTATCTCTGGTGGACCCAAAGATTGTTCTTCTCTCAATACCCAATGCAGCACAGGTGTCTGTTTAGCACCCAACGGTACTTGTTCTACTCAAGCTGCCAACGAAGGTGGATTGTGTAACGCAGACGATAATCCTTGCACTCCTTTTGATACTTGTCGAAACCAAGTTTGCATCCCTGGAGCAATCAAGAATTGTACTTACCTCAATTCCCCTTGCACAATAGGTCAATGTCAAGTCTACAACACCACTTACGGAGTATGTTACGCACAACCCACAGGAGATGCCTGCAATCCAGATAGCTGCGTTGGTGGATGCGTGCTCAGTTATGGTTATTGGAGTACTCACGATAGTCGTGAAAAATCTATCACTCAAAGAATCCCCTGGCCGTTTGGTGCTGAATCGACCATGCTCTGTGGTCAGACATGGTACTTTTGGTCACAACAAAAATCAAGCACAAACGCATGGATCAAGCTATTTGATCAGTGGGTGGCTGCCACACTCAACAAGTACATTGGTGCCTGTATGCCTCCTTCTGTTACCACAACCTATAATCTGGCAACGTTACTCTTGAGTCAGTGTAACACGGGGATCCTTACTTCGTCTCTGGCTTCAGGTGACTACAAAAAATACGCTGCTGTCCTCGAAGCCTATGATTCAGGAACGATCAGTCCTCAGAGTTGCACAACCAAATATCTCACTTCTACTACCGCAAGAGACGTGATCGTTGTCGACGAGGGAGTAGACGACACCTATCCCTTGGATACTCTATTCCAAAATATTGTTCAACCAGAGTTTTGTATCAACGGTAATTATGATTTCCTCACTTCCCTTTGCAATTGTTACTATGGCTGGGGAAGCCCCACTTGTTCAGAATGCGGCGTACCTGATGAAACCGATCATACTTATCTCTGTGTTCCTACTACAACTGGAAATCCTCCTTATCTTTTGCAATCCATCAACAACACCAAGTTGGATCAGTACCTCACGAAATCTCTTGCTATTTTACAACTCTCATCACTCACTCCTGTTTATCCAGGTACCAACGATCTTGATTGCAGCTGCGGTTCTCTGACCACCGATAACGTGAATGCAAGAGATGTTATTGATTTTAGTATCTATACTTCTCAAGACACCACCGTTATCATCTCTTATCTCCAAGAGGAATTTGGAGAATGTCAAACAATCTTTGATACCGAGATCTTAATCATCAACAATACCACCAATTGTACTGAAGCCAATCAAACAATTATTTACGTTGAGATTGAAACAAGTGATGACGAAGATGATGAAGATCTCGACTTTGATGTCTCAGACGATCTCTGGTGGGTTATCCTGTTGGGTGTCGGTGTTGCAATCGTCGTTGTGCTTATTTGCATTTATTTCTTCAGACGATCTTCTGAACCTGAAATCATCGGTCAGCAATTGTACACCCCCAATACACACACAGGTTACTCAAGCTCGTTGGCTGGTAATATGCACGACAGCACCCGTGATTACGAATTCAGTTTCGACCATCCTAAATCCATTTAATTTTTACTTCTTTCCCTTAATTTTTTTCTAAATTTAAAAAAAAATTGAAAACTAATACATATTATTTTGATAAGAAAATGAGTTGTTTTCTTTTTTTTAATTTATTTTTAAAAAAAAAAGATTTTTTATAGAGAAAAAAAAAAGAAAAAGAAAAAAGAAAAGAAAAAAAATGGCTAGTTTACTAAAACAACAAATTGATAATAGAACATCAATCACTGTTGAAGATAGAATACAAGATTTGAATGCTCATGACCATACAACGGCTCCATTCTTTGATACACTGGAAACACTTCGAACAGATTTTTCAATTTTCACAGATCCAACGAAAGTCGGTCTCTATAGTCAACACGTTTTAACAAACGTCGTTTTGGATTTGTATCAAAAAATCAGTGTTCCTGTTTTTGATTCTAACACTGAGATCACTGTCAATATTTCTTTGGTAAGTTTTATCAAAGAGATTTGCAAATCTAAATCTACCTTTGATCCAAATTTGTTTTTTGATAAAAACATTAGCAAGTTTCTCCCGTCCTTTTCATTTGAAAAAGACAGGATATTGTCATCTCCCCCATTGAATTGTCCAAGTTCCATTGAAGAATTCAACAAATCATTTCCTTTGGCTTGTCACACAAGCAGCTTCCATTATTTTTTACACGGGAACAAAAACCTCGGGGTAGTTGAAACGAACCCTCTTTCTATCTTAACACAAAGTATTTCCGTGCACACTCCAAACGTCTGCACAAAATGTGTTACTTTACTCACTTTACTTTACATTAAGAGAGTGTTGACGGACACCCTTTGTACTGTGTATTCTTTTCAAATCTTCGAGGCATCCAAAACATCACGTGCTCATGCATTGTTTCAAGAAATACTGTTTTTGATAAGCTCTTATCCTCGTTACTCAAAATTCCATCATACCTTTTTTGTATCTTTGCTCATAGAACCTCTTTTCTTTGAACGATTTGATGAACTTCATACGATCATCGAAGGGAGGATTTGTTTTATGAAAGACAAAGAATTTACTCCAAAGTCAAGCGACTTTCCTCCAACGACAAAAATCTCTGAAACAAACAATGGAATCGTTTATCTGGCACTTTACTTGGGTAAAGAAACAACCAGCATTGTCGATATGACTCTTTTATCACTTGTCATGCAAAAAGTATGGCATGATCGACGATGCAAATGCAACTATCATTTCTTCACTTGGAAGAAAAACGTTGGGAAAAAACCTTTTCACATTGTTGATTTAGATGCACAAAAATTAGTTTTTAGTTATATCCCAGGAGAGAAATAATATTAAATAAATTTTTTTTTCAAAAATTAAAAAAAATAAAAAAAATAATTAAAGTAAAAAAAAAAGAAAAAAGAGAAAGAGAAATGAGTTCAACCACCAATCGTGAAATTGAGAAATCAGTTATTTTTTTTGTTGGTGTTGTAGGATGGACGGCGATATGGTTGTTACCTGTCCAGTTAAACCCCACAAGTGAAGGATGGAAGGTGATGCACGTTTTACTATCCGCTCTTCCACTTGTTTTATCCACCGCATATCTACTCTATGGATTCGCTTACGTTGTTTACAACAAAAAAGCATCTGACGATTCAAAAATCAACATCATTGCTTTGATGTTTGCGATTCTTTCATGGATCGTTGCTTGGAGCGATATCTATCTAAATTACTGGATATGGTTTTCAACATCAGCGTTTCCAAAATTCCCTCACGTGTCTAATTTGTACGAAGCTTGGGTGTATATGCTTGGGATATCAGGAGGTATTTATGCCTCCGATCAACCGGTGATTGCAGACGCGGATATGGCTTCCCTTGCATTTTTGGTGGGTATTCATTCAATAACAAGTATTTTTATTAATGTTTTTTTACTTGCGGTTTGTGGAGCTCTCGTCTATGATCGTATCAAACAAAAAACCACAAAAGAAAATATTTCATCAAATATTTCTTTAACGAGTGACTATGGTAATTATTATGTTGATGAAATGGATGTGAAAACCCATTAATTATTTTAAAGTCTTTTTTTTCGGAAAAAAATTTTTTTATTAATAAAAAAAAAAGAAATGTTTCAAGCTTTGAAAAATTTATCAGATAGTGAACACCCTTATGATTGTGAGGATTTTTCAAAACAGTGTCAAGAAGAATTTACGTGTTGTGTACCCATAAAACCTAACGAAAGAAACGATCGGTTTTGTAACTTCACTGGAGTCTCTGAGGAAACAGATTATCTTGATTGTGGATACACTGGAGAGGAAGATATGAAGAACGACAAAGAATCCAAGATAAGCAGAGTAAGTCGATACATTCGATGGGGACTCATCATTCAAATCGTCTTTTGGGGGTGCCTGGGTGCCGTTTTCGTTACACATCCCGAAGTCGCGCAATTTGACATCATGATGAGTGACGAGTACGTGAACACGATCAATACACAATCTTATCGTCATTTTCAAATCGAAGACGAACACGCAAAAGAACGTGCGATGGAACAGCCGGGTTATATCCTGTCGTCCCTCCTCAATACAATGGATGTCAGTAGCATCCTTTCAAAGCTTTCCAATCCACCCGCAGAAGTAACTCCTTCTGATAAAGAAAAATTCATTACTCACACCAGTGAAATCGTGGAAGGCCTTGTCAAACACGCTGTAAAGAGTTCTATCGCAACCCCGGCACGGATGATTGGCGTTTTTTTCCTATATTATGCTGTCATTTCTTTGTACTTTCGTACAGGAGATATCAAGATAGAGACGTTCAATGCCATCATTCATATTATCTGGGCATGTGCTTCTCTCTTTTGTTGTGTCGTCGCTTCTTCTTCAGCATCCCGAAACTTCATCTTCGCGTTGGGAGCTTTCAATCTATGCATGCTTATTCTTTGGATCATGATTGACAAAAAATTAACACAAATTAAATCTTCTGAATAAAAAAAAAAGAAAAAAGAGGATTACATCATAAAATCTTTGTGTTTATGAATTTTTCGTCACTGAACTTGATCAATTCAGAAAACGACGCCCCTAATCCTGGAAAGGGGAGCGCTGGTGGGTAAGATAATTTCATTTCACCCGTGACACTAAAATCGTCAGGGATGAAAGAAGACGGTGGAGATGTAGTACTGAGGAGTCCCGCATAGATATAACACCAAGCAACCAGCTTTGAACAAAAGAATTTATCATTCGTTTCTGCTTTCTTTTCAACACACGGGAACCGTGCGATGAAAAAATCGATGAAACTGTTCTCATAAGGCTTATCACGAACATGATTGTAGATGGTAGCAATCACACTCGTCATGTGTTCTCTGAGTATACTTGCCGCTCCCAAATCTTTTTTCGTAAGCAATGACCTTATCGCAATTGATTTCCCATCGAAATGTCTCAGATGATTTTCAAAATCAATCAAACGAACACCCGATTTTCTTGCATTCAAGCTCACATCAATATCATTCCCCAATTCTTTCACTGCTTCGAGCAAAAGCGGTCTATCACCACATCTATAAATAATACCCACATGCGAATAACGAGACGCACAGATCGTCGTTATAAAATCCGCATTGAAAGAATCGTCACTGATCAAAACGAGATCACCACTGCTTACTGATACACAAACGTCACGAATAGACATTGAAGCATTCGCACTTGATACATGTCGTGATGGTAATATACCACCAACTGTATCATCTTTACTCCCACCTCCCCCCATTTTTTTTCAAAAAAAAAATAAATTTGTTCAAGTTTTTAAAAAAAAATAAATTTATTTATTTTAAAATATCATCGTTTAAATATATAAAATAATTCTATTTACTTTTTTTTAATCTTTTATAATGGATTATTTGGAAAAAAATTTATAAAAAAAAAAGATTTATTAATTTATTTTTTTTTATAAATAGAAAAAAAAACGATGGATCAATTAAAAGCGAGAGTGAATACTCTCACAAATAATTTGATTGGTGTACCATCTATTGAAGATAACGATGGAACATCTTCATTGATGTCTGCATTGATTGAAGATTTAATCAGTGATGTAAACATCGATCCTTCACACGAAGCCATCGTCGCAGCGATTGGAGACGAGATAACAGCAATGTCAAACAATCAAAATGAGATCATTTGTGAAAGGCTTGAGTCTCAATTCGATTTTTCATCAGAACAGTCTCGTCTCAACGTAAGGAACTACATCAATTCTGTCACTGTCTCCAAGAATTATCAAGCGATCTCTCCCAACACCATCAATCCACACAAAGATTCAGCTTATGAATTTGGAGAACTACTTGCCTCTGATATCAACGATGGTCTGATCCAAAGGAAACCAGATCAATTACCGCCGATCGCTTTCGTTGGAGATGAATTGAAAGGAGAGACCGTTAATCCTTTCAACGCATTCAAATTTGTTGATGAAAGACTCTTTTCCCCTTACATGTTTCGTAATGAAGGTTACTCTGCTGATGGAATCAAACAGATCAACGAACCTAATGAAAACATTTCGATCGTCTTGAAATATCAAAACGAAGAGAATCTGTTCTTGATCGACACTGGGTTCAATCACACCAATGAATCTTTTAGAGGATCGACTCAGTTGAAAGCAGACAAGTCCATCGTGTCGATTGAATGGCAGGATACTCAAACGTATTTCAATTTGAAGCACGCTTACGAGGTTCTCTTGAACAGCAATCCAGTCAATCCCTTGAGTGTAGAGATCATTTTCTCTTATTTTCCTCAAAAGATCAGCACAAGTCACAAGCTTCATCACGCAGGTTCCTTCTTCCGGAAATCCATCATGGTTCGCCAATGCACAGGAGTTCCCGACGATGTTTCCACTGGGTATCTGGTCACATTGATTGATTTTATCGATAATGTCGATCTCATTCAAAGGTACCAGCACGGACTCTTGCTTTGGATCAAAATCACAAAATCAGAAACAGTTCCCCCTGTCTCGTCAATCTCTCACATGAAAATCGACAGGATCTTCACGAAGGAGCAACGACAAGACATCCTTCATCGTCTCTTTGACTATCAAGGAGGAGATGAACTCATCGGAGGACTTTTTTCTAAAGCGATCAAGCGACTCCGTGGGAAAAAATCAGCAACTCCAGAACCGATTCCTCCTCCTTCTAATGAGCTTTATGCACAAGAAAATGAATTGGTCGATCTATCTACAAGTTCCCTTTCAAGTCGTTCTGGAGACAACACTGAGAAGCAAACGTCGTCTTCTTACTCTTCTTTTCGATTGACCGATTGGAGCGAGAGAGCCTCCGATAGAGTCCCCATCGTTCTCGTCGACACCAACTCTCGTTCGTACCGCGACATGTTCGCTATCACCAGACGCGCTCAAGTCGATGTCTCAATTAGAGACGCGCCTGACTTGCCTCATGTTTTTATTCCTCCAACGGATATTAACTACGTGAAGCTCATCAACGGAGCGCTCATCACCAAGAAACCTCCCAAAACAAAGAAGGGTTCCCTCCTCTACGACCTCGCTGGGATAGAAAATGCCAACCCTTCCGCTGTTTATGAGATTGATTTTACCGCATCAACCACTGAAGAACGAGAGGATATTATGGTTCATTGGGGATGGTGGGAATCCTCTGACGCAGAAACGTTGGTCATCATTCCTCGTCCTCCCTTTGCTGATATCACATGGTATTTTGAATTTGGAAACCATTACAAGATTGACGCCGAACTCGTCATCAATGGAGAACCCTTTTCTCTCAGAAGTTCGTTTATCTCCCCCATGGGCAAAGAAGGTGACAGTGTCAACGAGATCTTGCGTTTAGCTCCTATTAAAAACAGGATCGTCAGTCTTGTGTTGATACAAAGAAAGCTCCACTTCATTGTCATCCAGCACGACAAAGACATCATTCCTTCAGAATCAACAGATGTCTCCCCTATCCCTCCTTCCATGACAGCGTCATCAAGCTCGTCTCGCACCTGGTTTCCTCTTCGCAGTCAAGCCTCCAAACAAAAGGTGAGTGAGGTTCCCAAAAAGACTGTTACCAGTATCGAAACGACTCCTCGACAGATGACCATCTACAGGATTGGCGATCCAAGCATCGATTCTATCCTACAAAATATGGATAGACTCATCAACAACAAGATGTCAGCTCCAAAACAATCTCCGAAATGGATCAAGTCGCTCACTATCACCGATCAAATGCCAGATATCCTCCCGGATCAACCCAGGATGACGGTATTCTCGATCGATTTAACAGTCACTCCCGCCACGAAATCTTCTCCTGTTTTGAGACACAGTCGCGTCTGGACATGGTCTCAGATTTCCTCTGGAAAAGAAGGTCTCTCTGATATCTACATCAAACCCGACCCCAATTACTCAAAACCAGCAATTTTCTTTGATACGGTTATCGATTCACCACACCCTCATCCACACACGTGGACCATCCTTGCCGAATATGGAGACGGGAGCCGTCGGTTGGAAACGCACGTCTTTGATATTCGAGAGAAAGATGACGTGGTACTGGCAACCATTTTCCATGGAAACGTCCATCTCTTTGTTTATCTCCAAAAAGCAAATTACAAAAAATCCTTGGTGTTCCAGATCAACGCGATCGCGCTCATCAATACAAAAGGGTATCGCGCTCTTCCAGAATCCATCTTGCCAACACACACAGCAACTGCGCCTGTTTCGATCTTTGCTCCTAACCACATTGTCAAGGCATCAAACGAGATGCGCGTTCCTCCGGAACCTTCAGAGATGACGTTATCTCCCCCTATTCCTTTCCAGCTTCACCTTTCAGATATGTCTATCCCTGAAACCGGAACCTCAGGATCTGGATCCGTCACTCCTATTTCCCCCACCAAATCTGAAGAGATGATGATTGATAACGTCCCCTCTTTTTCTCCAGTCGCTTTACAGTCGACGGAAGATGAAACCAGTACGACCACTGGTGAAGAATCTCCATCATCAGCGTCATCAACCTCTTTTTCTTCTTCCACCAGTGATTCTGGATTGAAACGATCTCAGGTGACCACTGAAGCAGTCGAAGCATCCATTGGAACCGTCATTTCATCAACTCCTCTCGACATCCCTGACGATGGTATCAATGACGATGAACTTCTTGATGAATACCTTTAATTTTTCCTTTTTTTTTAAAAAGTATGCATTAAATCTCTAATTTCATCATCAGACATTCCATTTTCTCTGTTTCTTTGGAAAACCTCTGTGAGGTAGCCTGGCGTGATCAATGGTGTCACGTGCTGTACAAATCCCCATCCATAATGGATGATAGAAAATGCACATAGTATGGATACCAAAAGATCAGCGATCACCATAATGATCTCTTGAGATTTGAAACTGATTAGGTCTTGATGTAGTGGACTCCATAGCATAGTAAAAATGAATGCTGAAATATAGATAGAAATGATCAAGATAATCGTCCGTATAAACCGTGCGTAGACCAGGCTTTCATGTAGCGTGTCCCTTATCGAATGAACGACCAATATGATGGCAAAAATAAACGTGATGTAGACCCATATCATCCTCTCTGAAGATTCATAGAGCAGAACACTGATCAGCAATGAAATGTTGATGAAAACAGAAAGGAATAAATAAGATATCACATCTAATGCATCTTGTTTGATCTTGTATCCAATCAACGACATAAAGGTGATGATGATCGTGAATCCAGCAGTAAATCTCAAAAGACTAATGTCAAAGACTCCATCGTCTCTTTCCCATCCATTTATCTTGAAACTACTCCATGAAGCCATGAAGTACCATAAGGCCATGAAATAAATGAAGAAAAAGATAACTTCTCCATTGATCCTCTTAATCCTATTCCCTCGTGTAGCACCCAAAAGCATACAAAAAAATCCTAAAATACAATAAATAATAGCAGCAACGAGTTGTAAGAACTCATGCATTTTTTTTCTCAAAAAAAATTAAAATTTATAAAAAATATAGACTTAGTCGTTTTTTTTTCACAAAAAAAAAAGAATTTGTTTTTGAATTGATGAAAAAATTTTTATTTTTTTTAAAAAAAAAGGAGAGAGAAAGGAAAGAAAAAAAAAGGCAAGATGAAAGAGAAGCATAGAAAAAATTAATCATCGTTGCCAGGGAAAATGAGACGATAGTTGAACCACAAAGTGACACTAACTGTGCCATGTTGTGATGCAATGATATCATCGGCAGATTCCATTGTTCCAGGATGGAACACATTGAAGGGAGCGTCCCAAGACTTTCCAAGACGTTGAATACCGATGGTCATCGCGGTGAAGTCGGTATGAGGCATGTTGGGGATGACCTTGTTTTTGAAACAATCTTTGGCAGAGTTGTAGAGAGGTTCCGGGACCAAATACAAAGCCTTACCAGAGCTTTGGTCAACACCATGACGGAACTCGTCAAGATTGTAGTTGGTTTGGCCAGTTTTCTGGTTCGTTTGATTCTCGTAAAGAATCTGGAAGATGGCGCTGGTAGGATCATGCTCAATGAGATATCGGTCACGGATCTTGCCAATGACGCCAGCATCAAAGCTTTGTTCAGTGCAATGTCCAAAATTTTTGAAGACATGGCTGCTGAACTGACGAGAAGGGCGAAGAACGTCAAATCCTTTGGGGTAGCTGAGAGTGGACTTTGGAGGGATGTAAAACAATCCACGTTGATCGTTAGGACCGTACCAACGACCACGGATTCCATTGGATTGAAGCATCACACCATAACTAAAGTCGTTGGACGCCAGAACAACTTTCGCATGGAGAATGTAAGATTGATCGGGGTTACCCAAACGCTCAGATCCGATGGCGGAACCATGAGGACGATACTTGATACTTTGCGCCGTGGCGATCAAAGTCTGTGCGCTCGCGGGATTGAGGGCAAACAATGCAGGGGATCCTGAGATTTCACGAGGGAAGAAACGAGAGGCGACTTTGTTCTTGTGTGCAAGCCTTCGTGGATCTTTGAAAGGACTTCCGGTATCTATTCCAGGGATTGAAGCTTCGGGCATTGCTCCACCACCAAGGAGCTGTTGCTGAGATTGTTGTTGAGATTGTTGCTGAGCCAACAATAAATTGCGTTGTTGAAGGATAAGAGCGTTTGGTGTTGCCATTTTTTTGGTAAAAATTAGAAGAAAAAAAATTAAATATTCAGTCGTTCAATTTCCGTTGAGAAAATTAAATCGAATCTCTAATTTTTTTAAAAAATTAAAAAAAGATTAAATTTTTTTCTTTGATTTTTTTATAGAAAAAAAACAGAAAAAAGACTTTGTTTTTTTTATAAATTGAATAAGAAAATTAAAATTAAAATTATAATTTTTAGAGAAAAAAAAAAGATTTTTTTGGAAAGGAAAAAAGGTATTTATTTATTGATTGATTTATTTATTTTACATTAATGTAAAACCAGGCAATGAAGAAGCTTCTTCAATGGTTGGAGATGGTGTATAGTTCAACAATCTTTGATTTTGTCGAGGAATGATAGAAGTCCTTTCTGGTTCAAAAGAAACGATACTTGAATAGTCTGTTCCAGTGGTTAACTTTGGAAGACCCATGCTCGCTCTAGCAGCATCAATACAATTGCTAACATTGAGATTGGCATTGTTGATTTGATTTCCTGTTGCAGACGTGCGATAGTCTGTGACGGTTTTCTGGTAATGTGCCGCGACGAGAGACACAAAAGGCATTGATTTGAGTGCTTCCATAAACCTGGGGTTTCCGATTTCAAACTTGAGTCCAAGATCTTGAAGTGCTTCACGGAAAGAAACAAAGAAACCAGAATCGATGGCAGCCTCTAGCATAGAGCTGATTCTATCTTGCCAAGGCTGGATATATTCCTCATCGATCTGTGTTATTTCATCCGTGACTCTCTTAATCGCTTGATTATCGAGAAACTTCTTAATGCTCAACATCGAAGGTTTTCTGATGAGAGAACCATTGATCTGACGAACTTGGAGATTTTGCCATAGATGATCCGTTAGATAATAGACAATGTCATTGAAGTCTGTCCCGCTCACCACATTCGTCCATGAATGATCGGCTTTATCTTGGAGTTCAACCACATAATTTGGCTGCGCTCTGTTGATCTTGAGGAGGATCTTTTGTTGGATGAAATCCCAGAAATTATAGGTCATGATCAAGACGTTTTCACGATTGAAAAGATGAAGAGACGGATCTAGTCGATCTTCGAGTTCATACTCTCGGAGCCGTTGATCAATGCCACGGAGAGGCGCGCCAGAATAGCCCTTCCCGTATCGTATTTGATTCCTCGAAGCGATTCCTCTTTCTTCTGTTGTCCAGTTTGATCCGGGTTTCCTGGCTTCAACAATCTTGGAATCCAATTCCTGTCGATGCACGGCTTCGATTGTGTTTTTGTATTGCCCCGGTGCTATCGCTGGTCTTGATTTCGGAATGGCGGGTAATCCTGCTTCCAACTCCGCAGGCGTCGGTAGAGGATAGACGGGAGGATTCACTGGCTTTGTTTTGGAGGGCGTCCACGCATACCGTTTCTCGGGTTCGTTAACGAATCCTAGATCCGTGAGATCTGGACCCGGTTTTTCTCTAAAAGCATGCAATTCTATTGCTATCCCATTGGATAACTCTGCCTTTGAAAGAGGGAAATGTTGAGAATTTGCCAATGGAGCAACGGTGATGTTTTCTGTGGCTGCTTCGATGATGTTGTTGGCGAGATGCTTGAGACCCTCTGTTTGAGCAACCCAAAACCCACCCTTCTTCTTTCCAGCTTTTCCTTCCACTGCACGGACCAATAAATAAAAGTGATGATAAAATTCAGCCTCGTGAGGATGGTTGCGTTTGAGCAGCGCTTCCACTGCTTCATAAACGCGATGTGGGTTGCCAATATCGACATTGTTGGAGATGTTTGTCAGAGTCTCTCTCCATTTCCTCGCTTGTTCAGGGATTTGAGGACTGAAGCTTTGGAAATCAACGATCTCGTTCTGTGATTTTTCTGCCCCCGAGTCGGCTTTTCGAACCCACGGTGTCGATTTTTCAATGCGATCTCTCTGATGTCTTTCAACTTCGTACTCGATGTCATCTTGAGCCTTAGAAGAAGAGGAGGGCAATGAAGAATAGGTAGATTTTCCAGTATCTACATTCACGGTGATAGGGGGTATTATCAGATTTCGACGCGGTGGTCTCGTCTCCTCTTCTTCACTGGAGTAAATTGGATAAGGAGAGGGTTCTTTCTTTTTTTCTTCAAGAAATTGTTTTGGATTGGTCTTGAGCAATTCAATCTCGTTTTTGAGACGATCAATCGTTAACTTGTAACGCTCCTTCTTGCGTTGTGCCTTCTGTTGTGACCGAACGCCGTCACGGATCTTGCTCTCGAGGCTGGCTTTTTCAGCAGCAACGATGTTCAAATTCTTTTCAAGGGTATTGATCTGAGCACGAAGTCCATCGGTTATCGTGGAGATGTCATCAAGTTCTCTCGTCTTTCGAGAAAGCATGTTTTTGACATCATTGAGCTGATTAAAGATATCTTGTTGTTCCCTGAAAGATTGATCAACGACAGTCCGAAGACGTGATATCTCTTCGTTTGATTTTTGGGTTATCTCTGCTTGTTCTCTGATAAGCTGTGTCTTCTCTCGATCATTTTTTCCTCTTTCGATCAAAAGTGAATCTTGGATGTCCCTTTTCTGGGTTTCAAGATCATGGATCAAAGATTCGTCCGTTGAGGTCTTTCTTTTCGCTTCATCGAGTTGTTGGTTCAACCTTTCAATACGACGGGTAGCCTTCATTTCAAGATCTTTAAACTCCATCTCCTTGCGTTCAATCGCTCGTCGTTGTTCTTCTGCCAAAGAGTCTAATTCTCTTACTTTGATATCCAACTGGCGAAGATTGTTTTCATTGGATCTTTCAAGATCAACAGCTCTGTTGGCCAGTTCTGTGTTTCTGGAATGAAGGTCATTGATTTCTCTCTTGTTGGTTTCTTCAATAACCTTTCGCTTTTCCAACTTCTTGAGAAGGTTGCCTTTTTCTTCTGTAAGACGTCCTTCTTTAACCACATGATCTGTAACTTCTGTTCTCAATTGTTCGAGTTGACTATTGAGAATTACCTTTTCATGTTCAGCGGTCCTTTCTCTCAACGCGCTAGCGTTTCTGAGATTTTCGAGTTGATGTTCGAGAAGTCTTTTTTCTTGTTCCGAAACAAGGAGAAGATCCTTTTGGTCTGTTTGAAGTTTATCAAGTCTGGTCTTGAGTGTTTTAAACTTTTTTTGGATTTCCTCTTGTTGTTTTGGTGTCATTTTTGAATAGTCACTTCCATATCTATTGGCAGAACTAAGAATACGAGCATGTTTGGTAAGTTCTTGGTTAATAGTTGCTATTTCATCATTCAAGATAGCAAGTTTTTCCGTTGTATCATTCAACGGTTCAGTGTCAATGGGGATGATCGGCAAAAATGGAGTTGATGGAATATCAACGTTTTCTCCAAATCGTTTAGTTGACGACGACTCTCCTTTGGTATTTCTTCGCCTTTTTTGATACGTCTTTCTGATTCCTGGATCACCTAATCTACCACCTGATTCTTCAGTGCGCTTTTCAGACGAAGAACCACTGCTCGAAGATAGATCATCATCGTCATCGTTAATATCTATAGGCAAAGGATTTGAAGTTTCTGCAAGCGTTTGTGTACTACTTGACGAAGTTGGAATCAATGGGTTTCCTGTTGATTTAAGAACAGGTGTTGTATTTAAATTAAAAAAATCACTTACTTCTTCCGTTGACATTTTCTTTTTTTTTTACTCTTAAAGCTTTTTTTTCTTTTTTTTTAAAAAAAAAGGAAAAAGAAAATTAATTATTATTTAGGATGTTTGAAAATTTTTAATTATTAAAAAAAGAGAGAGAAGAGGGAGAGGGAAAAAATTTAAAGCTGTTGATCATAAGGAAGAGCGTAAACGTTGTAGTTTTCTCTTCCGGGACCAAGATTGAGACGACGGATGGGAACCCAAGTATCGTTGACACGCACAAACCCTTGGTTCTGTGAAGGTCTAAATTGATACTTGAGATTCACGCTGCGACTTCCATCGATCGATTGAATGGTTTGTTCGCGATTGATGGATTGAAATCCAGAATGGATGGGAAAAGTGTGAGCACGAACAAAATCTCGGAACTGCATCTCTTTTCTGACAAACATGTTACAAAAGCGACTGAACATGGTTGGTTTGGGCACAACAACGACGTGTTGTGTTTCAGGAGTGAAGATGGGATTCGTATGCTCTGGACATGAACCAAAGAAAATGCCACTCTTGTCGGCAACTGCACGGCCCCAAAACGCGTTGAAATTTTTGTGTTCATCTTCGAGATAAACACAATCACCGATGGGATCGGATTTATCATCGAAGGTCTTCAAGTCGAGAAGTTCCGCCATGATGGATGCTTCTGAAGAAGAAGACGAAGGAGAAGAAGTTTCTGCGGAGGAGATGGGTTCGCGTGCATTGTATTCATGACCGTCCTTAATATGCAAGACGATACTTGGTGTGTTCACAAAGAGAGTTCGATCATTCAATTTGACTTGCTCGTAAACTTCAGGCTTGATCACAAGATTGGTACTGGTTCCAATGCGGACGACCATACAAGGCACTCCGATACGGATGCGGTAATCATTGTAAAGTGCATCGGAGAGAGCCTTCAGGAGGTCCTCGAGGGTCATTTCATCAGTGACGAGAGTTTCCGATTTGAAGTTTCCAGGTGAAACCATAAAGATATCACGGGGAGTGTAAGTAAACTCTTCACCGTTGACAACGGCAACCAAGTCAATGTTTTGTGCTTGAGACGGAACATCTCTGGGAGGGGTTGGAACATTGTCTTGAGCTTTTCTGAGAGAAACGGGAGAAGGAGCGGGCGTTGAGGTAGCAACTTGACGCATTGACGTTGCAGGTGTTTCTGAAGAAGTACTCTCGTAGGCCTCGGGGTCATAGTCTCCAAATCCACCTGATTCTGCCTCTTCAAATCCAGATGTGGACGAAAAAGGCTGTGACTCCGTTGAAGAAGCACTCGAAGAACCGCCTTCATGAGCTTCAGGATCAGTCTCTTCCGGATACCCCGAATCTTCTGGGACGTTTTTTGGATTTACGGGTTCTTCCATCTCGTCACCAATGGTAGGGATAGCGTTGGGAAGTCCTTGCAAGGAACCGTAGGTTTGATTGTAAGGAAGACCCCTTTCAGTGTCAAGAGCATCATCATGAGTCAAAGGATTGGGAGTGTAGTAACGCGTGCGTGCCGTGAGCTTTTGCCAAAGGCTGTTCCAACCACACTCGGGCATCGGAGTCAAAGGAGGCAAAGGTTTCTTGATCGTCTGATGTTTTTGATAACATTCCTTGGCGATCTGAGCGACGGTTTCAGCATCGGGCATCTCCTTCCCTTGAAGAACGACGAATCCAAGCGCATCAAGGAAACGGTCGGGATCATCCAAGACACGATCGAAGATCTTGTTGTTGTCAATGGCTGCGTAAGGAGCGCGGAGGAAATAAAGAGCGTTGACATCAAAAGCCATCTCTGGGAGGTGAGGGAGCTCAGGATTAAAGTCTTCACCGATGGGTTGGAGTTCTCCAAGACGAAGCGCAGTAAAGATGCTCTCGTCACAACCACCGTGGATGGTTCGACGGAAGATGCGAACACGACCGGTGTTGACACAATGGAAGAAACTGAACGCCAATTCCAACTTCTCCAACGTTTGGGAATAATCGGTGGTATCTCCTCTGGCTCTGCGAGTGCGTGCAACAGCTTTGCATCGCGTGAGAACGTGCTCAGTGCTGATGGGTGTTTCATTCATGAGGTTTCTGGAAAGTCCAACGAGAGAAACAGGGTTCTTGATATCAGAAAGGACCATATCAGATCCAGTTTCGGCGATGATGTTATGAGGGTTACTGCTGTAGTAAGTGGTCGACTGACCCGCACCCTTGTGACGCTTGGAGAGCTTCTTCTCGATCATTGAAGAATCTTCTGCATCTTTGGAATGCTTGTATCGATCCTTCTTTGAATCTTTGTGACCTTTGTGTTCCTTCTCTTTTTTGTGTTCCTTGTGTCCTTTCATGTGTTTGCCAACGGGAGCAGCTGCATCAGCGACCACTGCATCCAAGAGATCTCCAATGAGAGGGGACGTGGAGTCTGGAACCGCACCAACGACGACCAATTCATTGAAAAGTCTACGAGGATAGAGGATTGCGTGATCGCCCTTGAGCACAGCAACGTCATCCGATGGAACAAACACTTTCATCTTCTTGTTGGTCAAGACATAATCCGTCTCAGGGAATCCTTGACGAGCGGTCTCATCGATCAAATCTTGAATGGTCATCCCTTCTTTCTTAAGAACAGAGAAAAGGCGATGTTTGTCAGGACTGAAGACGTGAATGGAATTGGTGCTGAGTCTTGCTTCAATGGGAGGAGAGGAGGAGGAAGTGGAAGAAGTAGGGGGAGTTGTTTGTTGCTTCTTCTTCTTGCTCTTTCCTCCACAAACAACACAACCAATCTCCTCATCAATGGGAGTGGTGGGAATGCCTCGACGATCCTTCTTTCGTTTGATCTTTCCACAAAGGGGGCAACCAAGCTTGGCACTGCGGGTGAACGATCGGACTCGACTCTTCTCCGTGGAATGAGCGGTTCTGTCTCGAGCAGCCTGCAGCTGTTGATTATAACGTGAATAATCAGATTGCTTGACGGCGATCTTGGGTCCGACTGGCTGAGCTTCTTCATAAGGAATGATATTGGGCCATCCTTGAGGGAGAGGTTCTTGAATCGCTTTCACAGGGAGATAAACCAAACGGGATTGCTCATTGAAGTCACTCACCCATGCATAGTCTTGCATATAAGAATCTTTGTTGACGAGGATCTTTGTTCCTTTCTTCCATGTGGCTCCCGTTTGCGCATCCACATAATCCTCGGACACGGTGTAGGTATCAGTGGTGAAACCGTCCTTGTCAACAGAGACAGATTCATCTCTTGCGGGAACAGGTGACGAGACTTGAGGAGTCGAAGAAGGAGAAACAGGAACGGGCATCGGAGGGGGTTCTTCATTTTCTTCTCCTGAGGAAGAGTAATAGGTCTCGTCCACTTCGGCGCTCGGCTTCATAGAGAGTGGATGTTCTCCTTGCGTGGGTTCCATTGTCACACAATCGTTCTTGGACATCACGGGAGCGGACTTGGCTTCTTCAACACCATAGACACCGGTGTAAGTCTTCTCGGTGGGGAACGGAGGCTTCTCACGAGCAAGTTGATAGATCACGTTGGCGATACGACGCATCTTCGGATAAGCAGCAGCGTTCAAAAAGACAGCCCAATAATTCTTCACAAAATCGGGATTGCCTCCAATGGCCTTTTCGTAAGTGCTCCAAGCATTCTCAAGACAAGGAGAAATCACAACTCTCTTCTTGGGGTCACCCACGAAGACAGGGAAGATATCCACAAGATCGTTGGTATCGGGTGTACGACGGAGGTAAGGAGGATATCCAACGTAGCGGGCACGAGAGAGTTCATCCGTGTACTTGTATGGATTGCCACTCTTGGGCATCGAGTTGATGTAGGCATTGAGAGCGTTCTTGTCAAACATCACCGTGCGAGTCTTCTTGGAAACGGGTCCTTTCATGATGTCAAAGACACGCATGCCTTGGTAGATCCATTGATTTTCGGTACCGAGGGCATTTTCATAGATGAAGACTGCATACCGAACATCAGGCTTGAGGGGAACAACGAATCCAGGACCTTGGTAATCTGCGGCACCTCTCTTGAGACGGTACGTGGAAACGATCCTCCACTCGTATTCTTGTCCCATGGCCCTGCGGATGATTGACTTGTTGTAAACAACCCAATCCAAACGAACGTATTGATCGGCGGCCTTCGTTGCGCTGGGCTTCGATTTGCCACTGGGGGAAAGAGAGCGCTTGATGTTCCTTCCAGCACGTCTCAAAAACGCCATGCTTCGAGTGGTCCGCTTCTTGGCTGGATCGATGGGTTCGCTGGAAGCCTTGCGAACGGTAACTTGAATCAGATCACCAGGCTCAACGAGGGTATTACCGGTCATGGAGAATTTCTGGAAATCCTTCGCATCGGGATAAACGTCTGCGGTGGGACTCGTGTTGCGATATTTCCTTACAAAATCATCGCGTCTCAAGAGTCGGAAACTTACGGATCCTGGGGAAAAGACATTTGAAAGACGAAGGGCACCGATGTCTTCTTGGTCGTTAATCCCAGCACCCAAGAAGATAGCATCCTTTCCAGGATTCATGATCCCGCTGGAAACGGGTTGAGGACGTTCGAAGATGAGAGGGTCGATGACATCTTCTCCCTCTGAGGAAGAGGAGGTGTAAGCACCGCCATAGGGACCCGAAGAAACGTAATGTTCAGAGACACTACAGGGATTGTAACGCACAATACCCGTGACCGCGTGGACTTCACAGTTTCTGTGGAAGCAAGTGTTGCGGATGGATCGCATCCAACATCCGAGACGATAGGCACGAAGTTGCGCACGGAATCGAGCCATCATGATCTTGCATTTGATCGTCCCTGAGGCAGAGAGAATCATGTTACGAAGAGAACAGAGGGATTCAGAGAAGAGACAACGAAGACGACGCACGAAGATGACTGGCGTCTTAAACCCACATTGCGTCAAGACGGAATGGATACAACGTCCGTCATAAACATGAACAAATCCAGGATCCATGATCAGATCATTCACGAATTGCAACGAAGTGGATTGTTGTTGAAGACCAGCGAGGACTTCTGACCACTCGGAAGGATCGTGCTGTTCAAGGATAGAAAAGAGTTTCGTGGAGATACGATCTTCGACACAAGAGGCGGTTTCGTTGATGTAATCATCACTGAGACCCTGTTCAACGTCTGTACGACGCTTGGATACGACGAACAAATCGGAGGGTCCTGTTGCGCGTTGCTGAACGATGGTGGTAGAGCGCGTTTCTGCGCGATAGGAAACAGTGCGTCGGTTGGTCCATACTTGATCAAGACCAATGAGGGAGAGAGATTGTCCAGTTTCGTTCACAATCACCGCAGAAGGCATCCCAAGGATTCGACCAGCTTGTGCATAAACATCTTGATCCCAGCTGGGAGACGAAGGATCAATCCGACACAAGATTGGATGAGGGAACCTGGTGTTGGTGACTTCAATCGCGAATGGAAGAAGAGGGATTTGAGGACCCAACAATCCTGCTTTAAAAGCAGAAAGAATCGTTGGATGGACAATCTTTGTTGTCAAAGTAAGACGATCATAAGAATGAATCGCCCATGGATGATAATCACGAATAGCTTCAATGTCTGATCCGCAATAAGTGCGGATAAGTAAAACCATTTTTTTTCACAAAAGTTTTTTTTCACAAAAGTTTTTTTTAAAAAAGGAAAGGAAAAAAAACAAAATTATTCTCCAAATATTTATATTATTATCTTCACTCAATTAAATAATTTTTTTTTATTCGAAAAAAAATATGATAAAACTGATCGAGTTTTAATGGAGAATTAATATATATTGACTTTTCTTATTAAGGTTAAAATTTATAAAAGATGAATCAAATAAGAACAAAGGCGGTCACTCGATTGTCTCATCTTCTCATTATTATTAATTAATCGATTATCGAATTTTTTTTATAAAAATAAAAGAAAATAAAATTAAAATTTAAAAAAAAATAAAAAAAAAAGAAAAAAAAAAGAAAAAAAAGAAAGTGAAAAAAAGGTGAAAAAAAAAAGAGAAAAAAAAGTAAATCAATTTATGGCTGTTGCTATACATAAATCTCAAGAAAAAAATCAAAATCAAGATGAATTCAATGATTCTGAATTATTAACTTTGCAAAAAAATGTCAAAAGAATCATCATCAGTGATAAGAAAGATAAAGGGAATGAGATCCCTTTAAAATCTTCTCAACTCACAATTAAGCTTCAAGAGCAACCCAATTCTCAAAAAACAATCGATCCATTCGATTTCATACCTACAAAGCTATTTTCTACTGAGAAATTTAATCAGTTGGTGAGTCCAAGATCTTCTCACATCATCTTCACCAAAAATGATGTTTTTGATATCTTTCAATACACAGGCATGATGCAATGGCTCAACAACAATGTTGCAGAATTTATGAAGAACAAAGAAAGGTGGTCTCGTCATGTTTACCCTGAAAGACTCCTTTATGTTTATGGACCGCGTGGCATGGGTCGTCTCACACGCACATTGATTTTTTGTCATGAAAAGAAGATCAATTTCATGTTTGTCCCAAGTTCTGTTCAAGGCATCACGGATCCTTGTCTGATCCTCAAACGCGCTAAAGAAATACAACCTTGTATCATCTATTTTGATGATGCTGATGTTATGTTTTCTCACAAACCATTCTTGGACGTGATATATGCAACCTCAAATTCTTTACTCAACAAGCGCGATGACAACGTTTGGATGATCTTCACATCGATCATCACACCTGAAGATCTTTGTCCCATGGCAAGATCCATGATCAGAGAATATGGCTCAATGACCGACGTCAACGCCATTGAATCGTCAGAACAAGCCAAGGCTTTGATCATGAAAATGCTCGCTACTATGACACGTTCGATCGATTATCCCTGCACCATGAGTGAATCAGAGGATCGATATTCCAGATGGTACAACATCATCACCTTGCTTTCAAAGTATACACAGTACTGCACCATCAAGGAGTTGGAGGGGTTCTTTATCCAACTCTTTCGAAGTCACCATCAAAGCTTTAGTTCCCACAATGATAAGGACACTTTCCCTACTTCAGAAACCTTTGAAATAGCAATGGACAATCTTCCTTATCTCGATGATCGCAGTGATCTCCGAACACTGACCACTATTCGTAATCCTGTTAGTGATTACAAAGCCCATGAACAGCATTGGTCTTTTTATATGGCCTCTTCAGGAATCAAATCAACGCCTAGACCTTCTCCTTCCTCCCCAGGTTCGTCTCAACAATTTTTACAAAAATCACAACCTCATTCCCATCCTCATACTCCGGTAGCTCCACAACCTCTCCTTTCAAGAGAACAGCAACGTGAAGCTGAACGTACCCGAAGGTATCAGATGCGAATGCAAGCAGAAACAGAGAACCTATTTCATGAAGAATTTAATCTTGCTGAATTACCCATGCCTCCTCCACCTCCTGTTCCATACTCTCAGGCTTCTTCTTCAGCATACTGTCCATTATCAAGCCCCTCTCAAACAGTGTTTGACAATCGCGAATACTTTCTTCCATCGAATACCACCATCACTCCTCCAACTTCAGATAAACTTGTTACTGAACAATCTCCACCTCCTCGTCCCACCACAACTCCATTACCATCATTACCTCCTCTTGAAACAATCACCAAAAAAAGACCTTCAACGCCTATTTTAACTTCTCCAAGAGAAGAAAAGGAAACTCCTGTTACAAGCGTTCCTTCAGATTCGTTTTGGAAACGTCTTAGAAGAAACTGAAAAAAAAGAGAAAGAAAAAAATGAAATTTTTATAATTAAAAAAAATGTTTCTTTCATTATTGTAAATCAAATAATAACAATCCTCGTGGATCTTGGAAAAATAATGAACCTAACGCCATCATTGAAGACATTACAATAAAAATGAGTTGATTCGCACCGACGATACTTGAGTGTTTGATTGAGTAAGGGATTTCACATTCGATTGGATCAATTTCTGCCAAATAGGTATTTGCGGACGCTTCCAATTGAGAAAAAAAGATACCATCTGGTTTGGTCTGAGTCGTTTCAATGTTTTCGATTGGTCTTTCTATCCAAAACTCGGGGATATCATCTTCCAAACCCAGGACAGTAAGAATCGTGGGTCCTATCTGACCAGTTTGTAAAGACTGGTCCGTGAGTCTAGGGTGAGCAACCACGCGATGTCCCCACATCATAAACGGTACTTGTATGTTGTTGAGATCGAGCTTTGAGTGACCGTATCTGTTTCCCCCATGATTTGAAACCAAAGCAAAAGTTGTAGCGTTCGGATTGTTTTGCCATAGCGCGTACGTGATCTTGGCAATCTGCTGATCAATGCACATCACACCTGCTCTGTAATTAAAGGAGTCGTAACCGTTCACTTCTCCCAAGCGCTCCAACCCACTAAAGTGAATCAAAATGGCTTGGTTCGGAGTACTGGGGAAACGGTAATCTCGAACGCGATCAAACATATCGAGCGTCCAGTATTCAAACCCTATGGCATCACGATCAAGAACCTCATCGATCAGCTTTTTGTTCTGTGAAAATACAGTCACCGTGTAATCTTCCTCTTCCTCAAGGATATCTAGCCAAGTGGGCATGTCATCAAACATTCTAGGGATATCTCCACAGCCATTGTCGTCACAACCGTAGAGTTCAGGAGAAGTAGCATAAAAAATGGTGATCCAAGAAGGAACATCAGAATGTGTGACCGCGTTGATGGAACGCATGTGTGGTGTGTATAATCCTTTAGAAGCGAATTCTTGTGTGTTACTCATAAATCGTGAAGTGCTGTCCATTGACATCAACGCATCTATTGCAAATATAACAAGCTGATGGCCTTGTTCTTCATCGTCTTCAGTCGCCCCTGCCGTCACCGCCAGCAAAGTTAAAGCTGCTACCAGGAAACATATCAACGCTTTTGATGGCATTGCCGGTGGTATAAGTCGGATTTGGAGAAGTGGGTACAGAGAAAACAATTCCTGTTCCTCCTAGAATGTCAACTCGATAGGTTGTCGCGGCGATAGTGGCAAAGATTGCAAAGATGGGTGGAAGCAAAAGTAATAATCCAAGGTGATGTTCCCAATGGGATTCTGGCAAGAGATAAACAAGTACAATATTAAATATTGCCACAATGAAAACCAAAAAAATTAAAAAGTATACCAACTTGTTCGAGGTACGAACCCAGACGTATTGGATGAGCGCCCAGAGGGTCATCAATGCAAGGTAAATCATGTACAGACTGAAGATGTATGGCGCACCATCAACGATGTCGGTGGTATTATAGATCTCAGAGAAAGAAATTGAAAAGAGGAGTGATACAATGAAGCAAGTTCCAAACCACGCAGCCCAGAAATAAAACCCATTCTCGTACTTGTGAAACCTCGGATCGTGACGAACAGATTTCTTGTGATTGACACGGGCCACGATCAATTTCAAGATATAAATCGTGAAGAAATTCAAGAAAGCGATGGAAGTGATAGTGACCACAGCCAACGTTTCGATTAAATTCGTTGCTTCCAAAACAGCAGGCATCTTTGTAAATAAACTTTTTTTTTCAATTAATCAATTTCTTTTTTTTACTTAAGATAAAAGAAAAAAAAACTCATCTCAAATTGATATAATAATCCATTTAAATAAAAATAAATAAAGTTTAGAGAAAAAAAAAGTTAAACCAATCAAATAAAGGTTTTCGAGACAGGGAAAGTCCAATCTCCAAAGATCATTGGATGGTTTAAAACCAACCAATCATTGCGTTTTAATTTTCGAAAACCAGCCACTCATCAAACGAGCGACAAAGGAATAAAAATCAAACCATCCAATCGTTTTGCGAGTTACCTTTTCTTTAATCTAATTCTGGCATTGGAGGGATCGTTGGCGAGGGACAACGAGGTGACCAGATGCATGCTTTTGGCTTTGGAAAAAGAACTTCTTTCGTTTCCCAAGAATTATCAAAGGGAGACGATTGTGGTAAAAAAGAATCGGGATTTGCCATATTCAAATATGAACTCACGTTGATGTCTATGTTGGACATCCCTGAAAGCGGGACACGCAAACGTTTACAAACGTTGCTCAAGACGCTGTGTTTGTCGTTGAGAGCGGAGAAGGTGAACTTGGCCGTATCTCCACGTTCTCGTTTTTTCGATTTCTTGTTCTGGGGGACCGTCATGATCTCTCCAAGCGGAATTTTTCCATTGACGAACAATGAAATATTCAGAGGAGCAAAAGCTCGTGGCTCTAATGTAGCAAACGAACATCGAGTGCTAAGCCGATATATCGATTTTGAGGTGTGTTGTTGCGCTTTCTGGATCAGCTCTTTCGTAAGATGTGTCTTTGCGTCGATGTACAACTCAAGGTCTTGTGTGATGGATTCCCAACATTGAACCAAGAGTGAATGTACGATTTTTCCGTAGCTATAAACCGCAAATTTACCGCTGAGATTGTAAGCGTAGATGGTACCCGTAACGTTATTAATGCCGAGTGGGAGAGAACGTTGGTTCGGAGTAGCTTTGAAATCAATCTCGTCGATGATGGTGATCTCTTGCATTGCGTAATGATACAAAGAGATTCTGTTGCTGTCGATGTGGGAAGTAACAAAGAGTGATGACTGTTCATCATAAACGCCCTTGAGAATCTTGATGTTTAAATTTTGGATTGTTTTGATGTAAATCCCTGCTTGTGTCATCACATATGCATTCCCTGAGACGCATGCGAAAGCAACAAGCTCTTTCGTGTGTTTGATGTACTGGATATAATGGATGTTGGAAAAGCACGTTTCGTTGTCGTGAATACAAGGCACTATTTCTGTGTAACTGACACAGTCATATCCACAACGTTTGTCAGAGACCAACTTACCGAGAGAGAACGTTTCGTCATGGTAATGAATGACTTTGCATTCCTTTGAGGCCATGTTTTTCACAACGAAATAGACCTCTTTGTCTTCGATGTTCAAAGCAATGGCTCCATTGAAATACTCTGGCTTTTGGAGTCTCTTTTCATAATTGACTTCTGTGAATGTGAAACATAAATCTCCAGAGATATCAAAGATCGTTGCATGATAGATCTTCTTTGGAGAAGTCACAAAGATGACTTTGTTCTTTTGATCAATGGCGATTCCTGTCAGATGTTTGTTGACAAAGATTCTATCGAGGATACATTGCTTGTTCACATCAACGATGACAACGTTTCCTGAACCTCCAGGGTTTTCAATCATGAACAAATAATGTTTATAACACGCAAAGGATGAGAAGCTTTCATCTTTTTTCAATAATTTTCCAATATCAAAAGTTGAAATTTCTCTGAGATTATAACTCTCGGGTAATGGATTTCGTTTCGTCATAATAATAATTTTTTTTCTTTTAAGAAAGAAAATTTAATGGATATGTTAATTATAATTTAAAGTTCTTTTTTTTCTTTTTAATTTTCTAAAAAAAAAGTTTTTTTTGAAAAAAAAACACTTTTAAAGCTAAGAATTACCTATCTACTCGTTTTTATATTAATAAGTTTTCATCCTCTCTTTTAAAAATTAATATATAGGAGAGCCACTCCTTATCTCCATTTAGATGGCCACCGATTTGTCGACTGTCATTCTCATTGGTGGAAACCGCGGTGCAGGTAAAAATACCTTTGCCGCAACTTTGCGCGGATCGAAACACGAAAGTTCGTTGTTTCGTTTTGATGTTTTTGCACTTTCGAGTTTGATCGGGTTTACGTACCCGTTCGAAACAAATCCGGTTTATACCGAATTATCATTTGCTCACGTCCTCAAAGAAAGTGTTGCTAAAAAACTGGGGATCCCTCACGAAGACGTTGAAAGATTGAAGGATGTTCCGATGTCTCCTGAAATGCTTCAATCTTGTGAATCCAAACACAGATGGTTTCAAAAGCCAGACAAAGAAGACTTGACCGTAAGAGACGTTCTCATTGATGAAGCCGCGTCAACGCTTGCGAGAAACCCTCCATTTTACGCAAAGACAGTCTATGAAAAACACATCAGAGATGCTCCTTCAGGAAAAACGTTTTTGATTACCGATTGGAGGTACCATCACGAATATGAATACTTTCGACAGTTTGAGAAACTAGGCAAAATCAAGATCATCACTATCCGGATCATCAACGAAAACGCTCCTCCCGTTGATACACCCTCAGAAAGAAATCTTGATAACTTCATTACTCAATACGTCGCTGTCCCAGGATATCAATCGGCTTCGTCAGTACATATCCAAAATGGCGCCGTCTATCATTATTATCAAGTGGTTGGATGAAAGTATTTTTTCTAAGGAAAAAACAAAATTTATTTCACAAACGATGATAATAAAGCTTTCACAGGCTCTATCAATTCATGCGTTTTTAAATGTTCAATCTCCATACATTTCGTGATCAAAGTAAAAAGAAATGATCTCTTTTCTGTTGCTTTGAGTAGATCAATGTAAGAACCAAACAAGCATTGTGTTCTGTAATAAACATCCCAAGGGAGAATCAAGACAGCAATCTCAAACATCAACTGAAGATATTTGATTTCCTCTCTTAATGTCCACCGTTCATAAATGGATCTAACAAAATCTTTACATTCTCTGTAAAAATCATTGACAATCGAACGAATCTCATGGTTTTGTGTACCCATCTGTGAAAAACGAAGGGAATAAGCTATCAAATCCTCATCTTCTCTCTGAAGAATAAAATGATTAACTACCTTTCGTTTTTTTCTATATAAGAGATGTTTTTTATCTAGTTGTGTTAAATAACAACTTGACATTCACTTTTTTTCTCTAAACCTTGATATTTTTTTCCGAAAAAAAAACTCGTAAAACCCAATTATCTTTTTTTTCAAAAAAGAAAGAAAGATTCTCTCATTGATTAATTTTTTTATTAATTTATAACTATTTAAAAGATTTTTTTTAAAATTTATTTATATTAAAAAAGATAAGAACTTCCGTGTTTGTATTATTTTTTTTATTTTTTTTATTTTTTTCAAATAAAAAAAAAGAATAAAAAGAAAAGAAAAAGAAAAATGTCGGTTCATTGTATGCTTTCATTTCAAAAACGCGTAACGTTATCACCAAAGAAATCAGTTTCTTCACCTTCTTCATCTTCTGAGGAGGATGATGACATCGAAGATCCTGGTGATTTCGAAGATCCGAACACATCTTGTCACAACTGTGATCCCAAAAACTGTGGAATAGAAGATTCTATTCTCGTAGTCACTTCTGATATTGACAGTGAAAGTGACAGCGACAAAAAAATCGTTAAAAAAGAAACGAAAGTTTCTGATGACGATAACGACGATGATGATGATGATAGTTACGATATCAGCAACGACAGTGATTCTGAATCAGAGCCAGAGGACGGGGAATCTGAGACAGACGCTTCTCACATGCAAACTGGATTCAACTATGTTGAAAACATCACTAAATTTCCTTTTCCCATTCCCAAAGATTCAGAAAAGGTTATCAACGAACAGATCATCGAGGGTCCACGATCATTGCTTGCGACATTGGGTTTGTTGAAGAAACTGAAAAGTTATGGCCCTGATCACGCTACTCTCGATATCCTCAAGATCGTTTTTGTACCAGGACCCCAATGGTACAGCTCTCCTGAGATAAAACGGCCTCGTGAGCTCATACACGCATTGGGCGCCCTGCTTCGAGATTTCAACATTGGAACGTTGATCTTGTATTTCCACCCAATTTCCTTGAAGTACCCCAAAGAAGTCACCGCACGAGAATTCGGCATTTCTCTCTTTTCTGGCTACTTGAAATATCGTGGCGAAGGATCAATCTCAGAAATCAAGCTGAAGATTGATTATGATTTCTATCTCTGCGGTTTATTCTTCCAGAGACTCATCAGACGCACACAGATTGAATCTGTTATAATCAAATATCATGATTTTCCTGTGGATGAGAGACCTCCGGGATCGATTGCAGATTTCCTTCCAGCAAAGAAACATGCAACGATTTTTCAGAGTCTCAAATCTTTGAAATTTGTGAACGGAAGGTTTGACAAGCATTCGTGTGCGTCACTTTCCCACATTTTGATCACTTGTCCAATTGAAACACTCTGGCTCGATAGATGTTTCCCTGAACATGTGAGTGACAAGGAAAAGCCTTCTATTAGGAAATACGATTGGCATGGCTTGCTTTCCACCGGACTTCTCGCTGCGAGATCCTTGAAACATTTGAGACTCGTTAATATCTATGATTATATGATTAATCATATTTCTATCCGCTCACACGCCTTTATCAAAGAACTCACTGTTTTGTTCAGAACAAACAATCACATCGAGACTTTATCTCTTGAGGGTATTGGCATCTATGTCTCCTCTGAAGAATGGATGGCTTTATTCAACGCTCTCAAACGCTCTAGATATTTGAGAGAACCCGTCGACATCAAAAATGCGAGATCTGTTGTTCCTGATTGTTTTACAACAGAAGCCTCTCAATATATGCGTAAATAAGCTAATAAAAAATCCATTTGCTTTTTTTTCGTAAAAAAAAATTAAAATAAAAAAAAGAGAGAGAAGGTGATATGGCTAATGAAAATATTTATTTTGGACTAACTCATTTTTCGTATGGTCAGTCAAATTCAAATTCAGATTCAGATTCGGATTTAATTTCGGAGGCAAGTTCAGAAACGAAAGAATTGAATTATAGAACAGTGTTCACTGAACCATTTTCAATGTCAAATCTCATGAGTGTATTCAAAGGTCCCTCTCAAGATAAAAGAACCATTTCTTCTTTTGAGATGCACAATCTCGTTGATGTGAAACACCTCTTGGGGATCATACAAGCAGGTACCGAAGAAACAAAAAGCGATGTCGTGAATATCACAGTGTATTTGGGAGATCAATGGTTGCGTATGTCAGATATGGAGGGTATCGATTTTGCAATTTCTGGACTTGGAACGGCCATCTGCTGGTATTATCCGAAGGAATTAACACTTAGGATGAAACCACAGATGAATGAAGAGGATGAACCAGATGAAGTCGATTACACGTCTTCCAGCTTTGGTGGAAACTTTCTACGTCGTTACATTCACGCTGCTGGTATCTTGCGAGGAGATCTGGAATCGTTTACCTTTTCTTTGACCAAATCCTTTTGCGACAGAGAATCCAACACCTTCAGAAACTTCATTGAAGTACTTAAAGTGAAAAAACTCACATTGGAACAAGATGGAGAGAAAGACGGGTCACTCTTTGGATGTCTCTTTAACACCAGATATTACTTTGGCTCTTACAAATGTATCACACATCTCACCATCAAGAATGCACGACTCGATGGGACCTCTTGTCTTCATCTGAGAGATTTAATCTCTGGAGGAAACGTGGAAGATTTTTGTCTCGATGGCTGTACGCCAGACCCTGAAAATAACCATGTCTTGCACTGGAAGAATTTATTCTCGAAAGGAGTCTCCAAATCAAAAACAATCAAACGATTGCGATTACTGAACATGTCATTGTGTCGTTGTTCTCCTGAAATGCAATTGAAAGAATCAGAGGAATTGACAAACGAACTATTTTCGCTTTTTAGACGCAATACCACCATTGAAATCCTTTTGCTCACTGGATGGAATATTGATCTTGAGGACCATCAATGGTTAAAATTGTTTATGTCTTTTAAAGCGTCAAAAAGACTGATGGAACCCATTGATTTCACAGATGCTGTTTCTGAACCTCCTTCCTATTTTTTCACAGACGCTTCAAAGTATTTAAGAAAAAATTAAAGAAAAAAAGATAACTTTAATCTTCAATGAGGAATCTCAACGATATTCAATTTGAAGGGACCGTCGAAGGGTTTTTCCGTGAGAGTGGATGGAACTCTAACAAAGAGATGTTTTCCACGCATGATATCGGCAGGACAACGCATGCAGAGAAGAGACATCATAATCATCGCGTTTTCATAACTGAAGAAGCTATCTTCGGAGACATGGTGACTAAAGTCGAGGATGCTCGTGTATTGTGAAACGGTTTTGGGATCACAAAAATCACGAGAGAGGGTGACCTTGGTGGGAACCGTGGTTGCGCCTTCTGCTTTCAAAGCCGTATAAGCCTTGATCAAGTCATAAAAAATATCCATCTTTCCAAAGGTATTCCCCCAATCCAAAAGCAATTGAGGATGAGGATCCTTTGAAGAAAGGTTAGCAAGGAGAGCAACCATCGCTGCTCTCTCGATGCTCTTGAAATACTCAACGCTGTACTCTTTCTCCTCCAAGTTATCACGTTCTGCGCAACGCGTGATGGAGATGGGGACGGGAACGTGCAAATAAATACTCAGCGTTCCATGGGCAAAGGCATGCTCTCCGGGGACATGCTTCATGGCCTGGGAGTAAGCTTTCTTGTAAAAACCAAAGTCGGTCTCACTAAGCGCGCCCACAAAAACCTTATTCGCGAGTGCAAAGATGCCGTTGCCGGTGATCGATCTATCGACAATCACCAATTGGCGCTTGTCTCGAAGAGGCAATGACATTTGAGTGAACAAGCTGGCTTTGTGTTCACGTGCCGAACACATAGAGAGCATGTGAACTTGGAACAAAGCCGAAAGTTCAGAACGATGGGAGAGATACTCCGCAAGAACACCATCTTCGTGTCCCATTTCATAAAAAACAACCACTTCGTTTTGTGGAATCACCAAAACATCCTGGGAAGCAGTATCATCACCAAGTGATCCAAGTTGTTTACACAATGTACTCTTTCCAGAAGAAATGTTTCCATCAATGTAAAAAAGTTCTTGATCGGTTTTCGAACCAATGAAAAAGATATTAAAACGATCTTCAGCTGACATTGTTAATTCTTTTTTTTCTTTTTTTTTCAAACTTTAAATTTTTATTTTTTTAAACGCTAAAATTTGTTAAATTTTTTTTTCAAATTAAATAAAAATTTTTTATCCTCTTAATTTTTCAGGAAAGAGAAAATTTTTAAAATTTCTTTTTTTGAACAAATATTCTATAAACGAGAAAACTTATATTCATTGAAACATATAGAGAAAGGAGTTTGAGTTTCTTTCTTAAAAAAAATATTAAAAAAAAGAAAGATTAAAATGCTTGGTTTACCTGGATTTAAACCCTCTGCTGCAAAGATAGCAACAAAAGAGGTCAGAAACGTCGAAAGAGAGATCTCAGCTTATCAACGTCAATTGGAAAGAAAAAAACAAGAATGTGGAGTGTTACAAAGATCACTCGACATCAATGTAAAAAGAGGGAAAACCACTCTTGCAACAGAGATCGCAACAAAGATTGTTAGCTGTGAGAACGAAATCGACTCATTGAAACTCTGCATATCAAACCTTCAAAAACCTAAAGAAACGATCACTAAAGTCAAACTGTTGGCTTCACAAGCAAGAGCACAAGATAGTGCCCTTCGTGCCAATGCTGCTATTTTACGAACAGTGGATCCCAAGACAATTCAAGCAATGAAGTACCGAGCTGAACAACAAGCTGATGAAATTGAGATGATGGAAGAAACCTTTGAAGAACTTTTTGAACAAGACCCTGAACATGCAGAGAAAGCTTCTTCACGAGTATCCGATTTGATTATGATATCAATGGAAAAAGCTACTCTTGAAAATACAATCCCTTCTATTTCAACAGAGATCCCTTCTGTTTTACCCGCAGAAAGGAATCAACAAGGTCCTCTCCTCGCATCGGCCGGTCAACAACCTTCTCCAACACCTCCACCTTCTTATCTTCCTCCATCAACATCACCACCACCTCCAAGTGATCAACCATCTCCATCACCATCGTCGTCATCCACTTTCTTATCAGACTTTGAAACAAGGTATAAAAACACTTTTGGTTGACCATCTCTTATTAAAATCCGATTTTTCTTAATTATAAGTTTTCTATTATTTTATAAATCTACCGTTAGCGCTCCAAAGTATGGAGAACTCCTGACCAATGGGATTGGTTAAAATTTCCCTCATTGAGTCCACAAATATTAGTTATGACCGGGTACGTCAAACGTGTGTCTGTGGAACTCGTGAGCAATTGGTGCGCAACTCGCGGATTGGTTAAAAAACACGTTTTCTGGTACTTTTTTGTTACGCGCGATTTCCCCGATTTTGCCTGCGCGCCTTATTTTTAGCTCTGGGAGGGTCCAAACTCACTTTACATGAGGAAAAGGAGGGGAGTCGGAAAATAATATCAGTTATGAATCCCTCATCTTTGTCTATGGATATAAGTTTTGAAATTTTTATTTTTAAATTTTTTTTATTTTTCCCAACGGTCTTTATTTTTTTGAAAAAAAAAACCAAAGTATGGTTTAAAAAAAACTTAATTTATTTTTTTTGTTAAAAAAAAAGTAAAAAGAAAGAAAAGAAAAGTAAAACCAAAAAAAGAAAATCATCAATGTCATCAAACGAATTATCTGATTCTGATAATTTTAAAAATCCTTTTGATGAAGTTGATACCGAAGATGAAAATACAATTCAATCGGGTACTACACTTGATGATGTAGAAAAGGAAGATGATGACGATGATGATGACGATGATGATGACGATGAAGAAAAAGAATCCAAAAACGATCCAGATTCATCGTCTTGTCTTGTGATGACTGATCGGATTTTAAAAACAAGAAAAAAAGACCCAGAATCGCGCACCACTCCTTCTAGATTGTTCTCCACGCTCGTTGAGTTCATGAAAAATGCTCCTATTGTGACACCAACGAAAGAACAAAATGAAGAGCTTGATTATTATCTCCTCAATTCTGTGATTGATCTTTTGCTTGGTAAAGTGCCTGAAGAGATTCATGCAATGTGCCCCTTTTATCAATCTCCAACTTACCATGCAATTCTCCTTGAATCCACTCACGTTCTCAATTGTGATACAAAGGGTATCTTTAACGTGATTTCCACAGATCCAAAGGAAGAGAAGAAAGAACTTGAATACCTTGAAGAAAAGGGAGAATGTGTTATTTTCAATCCCATTGCTTTCTCAATCATGCTCAAGCTCTTGGATAGCTATTCTCAACGTGTTCGCAGTGAATGGTCTGCAACATTCATCAAAACGATCCATCTTTTGATGGCCGTTTTTGGCCACCGTCGTAAAAAGATCATAAACGCGATCGGAGAGTGGACTGTCCATGATTATGAGATTCTCGTGAAAACTTTGGACAATACATCGCCATACAAAACCATGCGTACGCTCTACACAAATTTGATCAAGGGGAAGATGGACCATTATAACGTGTTTATCTTCGAGATGATTCTTCTGATGATATCCCCTCAATTTAGATCTTTTCCTTCCTCCATTCAATACATCTACGAAGCAATTGTGAACGCTGGATATCATCAAGTCCGTTGTGCCATTGACACCATCAGCCCCAAAGTACTTTTCATTTGCCTCATCTCTCCTTCTTATTTCTTAGATGTTTGGATCCCTTACATGCGTCTCTATCATAAGAACATCTGTATGCCAGCAAAAGTTCAGAAAAACGCTGGCAATGATGATGATGATGACGATGAAAAGGAAAAAGGAAAAGAACCAGAAGAGTTCGACGAAAGCATGTTGGAGCCTCCTCCTTATGAATCTTTGATTTTTTATTATCCATCAACAGAAGTTTTCATCCCTCCGAATCCTGAAGAGATTGCAGAATCAGTTATTTTTATGTTGAAAGGGTACACAACCCGGATATTCAAAGAGAATATCACTGCGGTTATTTATCCTCCGGATTTTCCAGGGGAAGAGATCAAAAAATTGTTTGGGAAAAAAACTGCTCTTTGGTCATCAACTGCATCATCTTCAACTTCACCAGCAAAAAGGAACACACCAACCAAAGCACCAAAATCCAAACGATCTCGACGCGATTGATTTCAGTTTCTTTCTTTCTCTCCTTTTTTTCTTACTTTTTTTTTCAAAAAATAAATATCCAATCATAACGCCATAAAATTTACTGATTGAATAAAACTTTTTACGAAAAACGAATGGAGGAGTGTCTCGTTAGCGCTCCAAAGTATGGAGAACTCCTGACCAATGAGATTAGTTAAATTTTCCCTCATTGAGTCCACAGGTATTAGTTATGACCCCATACGTCAAACGTGTGTCCGTGGAACTCGTGAGCAATTGGTGCGCAACTCGCGGATTGGTTAAAAAACACGTTTTCTGGTACTTTTTTGTTACGCGCGATTTCCCCGATTTTGCCTGCGCGCCTTATTTTTAGCTCTGGGAGGGTCCAAACTCACTTTACATGAGGAAAAGGAGGGGAGTCGGAAAATAATATCAGTTATCATTTCCTCATCTTTGTGTATGGATATAAGTTTTGTAATTTATTTTATTTTAATTTTTTTTAATTTTTTTTATTTTTTTTACATTTGAATAAAAAAAATATTTCAATAATTTTGACCGTCCCAATCAATGGGCTGTGAATAAACTTGACATATCCTGCTTAATTCCCACAAATAACTCGAAATGGTTTGATATTTTACACAAATCAATGAAGATTCTAGATTGTTCGCGTATAAAAAATAACAAGCACCATTATTATATGGATCGTGATAGAGTTTTGTCCATGTTGCTGGTAAAGATCGAGATACCTTCAATATTCCTATATCAAACATCTCTCGATCATCAATAATCTCTGGTTCGTTCTGCCCTTTTTTGAAAGAACAATATTTGAATCCATGAGCGTAATTTGACGATCGTATGGATGGATTGTTGAAAACAAATTCAAACTTGCTAGGATTAAAAGGTAGATTATCTTCCAAGATTTTCTTTGTTAAAATATTATCTTTTTTAACAGAAAGTTTGATTACCCAGATACTAATACATAAAATAATTGTGATACTAAGAAAACAAATCACAATTCTCATCAATCTTGAAAGTATCATTTTTTTTGAAAAATAAAAAAAATTAAAACAAGGTCACTCACTTGTGTTAACGCATGTATATCAATTAATATTTATTTTTTTAAAAAAAACAAAAATAAATTATTATTTTTTTTAAAAAATAAAAAAGAAAAAGAATTAAATTAAAAATAATAATTTTTTCTTCATTTTAAAAAAAAAAAGAAAATTTAAAAAAGAAAAAAAACGAAAGATATTTTTAAAAAAAATTAAAGAAAAATAATTAATTTATTCTATTGTAACGTTATATATGTCATCTTCTTCTGATGAACAGTATAAATCTATACTGATTTCAGAAGAAATTCAAAGTTGTTACATTGAATGTCATTCGTTACCTTCTAAAGAAAGAAATGATTCAACTTTTCGAGTTATTTTGACAAATGATTTTTTTTATTTGTCAACCAACGATGACAGGTGTGTTGGCTGTATTACTTCTGATGGCTCGTTCATCATCCTGATGATCAATAACAAAGCAACACTGAATGACCTACCAAAAAAAAGTTTTGCACGACTCTTATTGAAAGATCCCAAAAGGTTTCAAACGATCATGGATTTCTCAACTACCCCGTTTTTAAGCTTTTCTGAACATTTTTTCATCAATCTCAAACATCTCTCTGTCACAGGACCCGTCAATGTATATATGGAATGTCATCATAGATCATCCATCTCTGTTTCATTCACCAACGGCGCACGGTCTTGTATCCACCTTTCCTCAGCGAAGACACAAGTTAGTATTTCACAAAAGAGCTCTCTCAAGATTCTTGGAACAATCACGGATGTTGTTGTGGATAGATTAGACACCGACAGTTCGTTGGATCTCTGTGATTGCAAATTGGAAACGAATGTCGAGTGTAGTTTCACCATTCCCACAGTGGATCCCATCGGCGACATATTTATACATCCAAGCATGTCTTTTATTCGAGAAATGATTGTGGATACTATTCTTCAGCAACGATCTTTGAAAACCGCTGAGTTGGAAAGACAAAGGTATGTGCGATGTGATTTAAAGATCCCCTCTTTTAAAGAAAACGCAGACGAGGTTTCTTCGGACGATGAAAAAGTTTGTAAGACGTGTTACACTTATGTCGCAAACGCCAAGTTTGATTGTGGTCATGTCTATATGTGTTTATCATGTGCAGAAAAGCTGAGGAGCATTCCAAATTCAAGATTCGAATGTCCTCTCTGTAGAAATCACACAAAGACTGTCACCATTGACACGTTGGATAATTTCAATGACGTCACCTCTTCCATCAAAAAAAATAAACGACAAAGAGTAAACTATTCCTTTTTCTAGCCAATCGGAGTTTGTGAAAATAATTATTTTATTTTCTCCGTAAACAAAAACAGTTTAAAACCCGTTTTATTATTGGTTTGATATCTTAAAACTTATATCTATTAAAATAAACAGAAAGGTAATTGTTTGTTAATTTTTTTTCTTTTTTTTCTTTTTTTTCTTTTTTTTTAAAATTTAAAAATTTTTTTGAGAGACAGAGACAGAGACAGAGACAGAGACAGAGACAGAGACAGAGACAGAGACAGAGACAGAGACAGAGACAGAGACAGAGACAGAGACAGAGACAGAGACAGAGACAGAGACAGAGACAGAGACA
>Ga0310813_10000081_pt1 | contig 70799 bp, 66 predicted proteins | sample YN3metagenome_FD_203086 | JGI IMG/M metagenome (GOLD analysis project Ga0310813, IMG submission 203086) | Soil microbial communities from experimental microcosm in Duke University, North Carolina, United States - YN3 | ecosystem: Engineered > Artificial ecosystem > Soil microcosm > Unclassified... | reverse complement strand
AGCACGATTTCGCTTGCGGTCGGTTTGTATAGACCGTCGATCGCTGTGACGTGCACACTTGCGATCGCGAACCCTCCATTGGGTAGCGCAACCGCATCGACGTTGCGGGGGAAGTCGAAATTCACATAGTCGTCGAATATCTTGAACGCGGCGCCCTGCGGGGTGCCAGCGGCGTTGTAGATGCGGGCGTAGACGTCGCCCGGCGGCGCGGTGTCGGTGGTCTGCCAGATGACGACGTAGCCGCCACCGGTCAGTCCGACAGTCAGGGGAATGCCTGGAACCGAGCCGTCGGCGAACGGCCCCTGAACGGTGAGTTCGCTGCCCGATTCCATGAAAAACATGGTGACGCCCTTTCCACTGTCGTCGCCGCGGCCCAGCCCCGCGCGCGGCATGAAGGTGCCATGGGTGAGCCGCGAAGGCTAATTCAATCGTTCGCGGTGAGCGCTCAGGCGATGCAGCGGTAGTCGACGGACAGGCTACGCATATTGTCCGCGCAGGCGGCTCAGTCGCGCGCGGCGTCGCTGAGGCTGGCGGGGCCGAAGCCGTGGGGGATGAGAGTCGAGAGGGTCAGGCGCTCGACCTGCTCGCCGTCGCCGCTGGCGCAGAGGATTTCGAAGTCGCGGCCGGCGAGATGGCTCGCTTCGAGCAGGGCCTGGCGGCAGCCGCCGCAGGGGGTGACGCTCTGGTCGCCGGTCAGCGTGTCACCCGAGCCGTTTCCGCCGGCGACGGCGATGCGGGCGATGTTGTGGAGGCCGAAGGCGTGCTGGGCGGCCGTCAGCGCGCTTTGTTCGGCGCAGATGCCGAGGCGGTAGCAGGCGTTTTCCATGTTGGCGCCGGTGACGAGCTGGCCGTCGGCGCTGAGGATCGCGCAGCCGACCGAATAGCCGGAATAAGGGGCGTAAGCCTTGAGCGCGGCGGCGCGGGCGGCGGCGATGAGGTCGGCGTCGGTCATGCCGGGTCTGTTAGCCTTGGCCTTTGGGTTCGTCACCCTTGGCTTTACCTTGATCGGAGCAGGAGCGGGACCCCGGATCGGGTCCGGGGTGACGGAGTGGGATGTGCGGCCGCCGGTCAGGATGCAGACAGTTTGATCTTCTATCGGGACGCCGCGGAATGACGAATGATCTCGTCTTCGAAGGGCTTCTGACGCAAGGGGCGGTGACGAGGGCGTGGCAGGCGATTCTCTGGCTTGTCACTGATGCCGTGGTAGGGGCGCCCAGGCGCCGCGAGGGAGTGGATGGTTTTGATGCAGGCACGAATTCAACGGCTTTTGCTGCTCGCATCCAGCGCGGGGCTAGCCGCCTGCGCGACGGTGGAGCGGCCGGCGGCGCCGGTGGCGGGCGTAGCACCGGTCGAGGTGCAGATCCTCGGCCTCAACGACTTTCACGGCAATCTCGAGACGCCGCGCGATCCGGTGCCGCTGCGCGGGGCCGACGGAACAACCGCGACGATCCGCGCCGGGGGGGCGGCGCAGCTGGCGGCGACGCTGAAGCGGCTGCGGACGGGGCAGGCGGAGACGGTGACGGTGGCCGCGGGCGATCTCATCGGTGCGACGCCTTTGGTGTCGGCCTATTTCCTCGACGAGCCGACGATCAAGGCACTGAGCATGGCGGGCTTGGATTATGCCGCGGTCGGCAATCACGAGTTCGACAAGGGTGGCGCGGAGTTGCTGCGGATGCAGCGCGGCGGGTGCGACAAGCTGACCACGCGGGTGCCCTGCGCCGTCGAGCCGCATGCCGCGGCCGGTTTTCGCTATCTTGCCGCCAATGTCGTGACTGAGGGCGGAAACACGCTGTTTCCCGGCACCGCCATCCGGCAGATGGGGCCGGTCAAGGTCGGCTTTATCGGCATGACGCTGAAGGAAACGGCGACGTTGGTGACGCCGGCGGGGGTGGCTGGTCTGACCTTTGCCGACGAGGCGACGACGGCGAATGCGCTGGTTCCCGCGCTCAAGGCCGAGGGAGCGGATACGATCGTGCTGCTGATTCACCAAGGCGGGCGAGTGCCGCCGGTGTATGATGCGCTGGGCTGCGACGGCCTGTCGGGCGAGATCGTGCCGATCCTTGGCAAGCTCGATCCCGCGATCAGCGTGGTGGTGAGCGGGCATACGCATAACGCTTATACCTGCGAGGTCGGCGAGGGCGCGACGCGGCGGTTGCTGACCAGCGCGGGCAAGAACGGTTATCTGGTGAGTGATATCCGGTTGCGGTTCGATCCGTCGACGCGGCAACTTCTCGCCGCCAAGGCCGAGAATGTGCCGGTGGCGGCGGAGGCCGATCCGGCGGTGCAGGCGCTGGTCGATCGTTATGTTGCCGCGGCGCGGCCGGCGGCGGAGCGGGTGGTCGGGCGGTTGTCGCGGCCCGCGCTCAAGGATGCCGAGGACGGCGACAGTTCGGCGGGCGAGCTGATCGCCGATGCGCAGCTCGTCGCGACCCGCGGAAGCGACAAGGGCGGGGCCGAGATCGCGTTCATCAACTCGGGCGGGGTGCGGACCGATATCGTGCCTCGGGCCGATGGCAGCGTCACCTTCGGGCAGGTGTTCGCGACCCAGCCGTTCGGCAACAGCCTGGTGGTGAAGACGCTGACCGGGGCCGAGTTGAGGGCGCTGCTCGAGCAGGGCTTTCGCGAGGTGAACGGCAAGGTGCAGGCGAGCAGCCTGCTGATCCCGTCGGCGGGCTTTGCCTATCGCTACGACACGGCGCGGCCGGCGGGGCAGCGGATCGTCGGCATGACGCTGAACGGGCGGCCAATCGATCCGGCGCGGAGCTATCGCATCACGGTGAACAATTTCCTCGCCAGCGGCGGGGACGGATACACCGTTCTGTCGCAGGGCCGCGATCCGCGGGACGCGGGGCTGGATCTCGATGCGCTGGAAGCATGGCTGGCGACCAATCCGGCCGTGCCGGCGGGCAAAAGGATCAGCGGCACCTGATCCGTTTGCCCGCGCGGTGGGTCAGCGCGGCTTGACGAAGCGCAGGGTCATGCGGTCGCTTTCGCCGATCGCGAGATACTTGGCGCGGTCCTTGTCGCCGAGGCGGAGCGTCGGGGGCAGGGTCCAGACGCCATCGGGCCAGTCGGCCGTGTCCCTGGGATTGGCGTTGATCTCGCTCGATCCGGCATAGCGGAAGCCGGCTTCTTCGGCGAGGCGGCGGACGGTCGAGACCTTGAGGTAGCCGCTCGACTTTTCGCGCGCCGGGTCGGCGCTTTCGGGCAGGCGATGCTCTTCGATGCCGAGCACGCCGCCGGGCTTCAGCATGGCGTACATCTGCTGAAAGGCGAGGTCGGCATAGGGCTGGTCGCCCATCGCCCAGTTATGGACGTTGCGGAAGGTGAGGACGACGTCGGCGGTGCCGGCAGGGACACCGGTCTGGCCCGCCTGGCGGACCGGGAAGGTGACCTGCCGGGCGCGGCCGTAGAGCGGCTGGTTGGCATCGACGAGCTTCTTGAAGCCGGCGAGGCCGCGCTCGTTGGGGGCGGCGACGTAATAGGTGCCGCCGCCATTCAGGACGTAGGGGGCGACGATCTCGCTGTACCAGCCGCCGCCGGGAAAGATCTCGACCACGGTCTGTCCGGGGCGGACGCCGAAGAAGGCGAGGGTGGCGGCGGGGTTGCGATATTGGTCGCGGGCACGATTGGCGGCGCTGCGGGCGGGATTGGCGACCGCGGCGGCGAGCGCGCTCTGTTCTGCCGCGGCGAGGCCCGGTGTTTCGCCCGGAAGCGCGGTGGTGCAGGCGGCGGTGGCGGCAAGCGCGGCGCTGGCGGCAAGCAGGAAAAGGCGGCGGCGCATCGAATGGGGTCTCCTTGAAAGGATTGGCAACAGGCGTGCGGCCTTGTTGCCGCGTGTCAGGGCCGGCGGCAAGGCGAGGGGCCTTAAGGGCGGTAATGCCAGCGCAAAGAAACAGATGTTTAACGCCTTGTGGTTCATAGGCTTGGGCCATGTCGGCGTCGACCCGAAGCGCAATCAGGCAACCCCCGTCCGCGTGGGCGGATGGCGCCCTGTTGCTTGGCGCCTTGCCGATCCCCGCTGCGATCGTCGAAGCCGATGCCGGCAAGCTTTGCATTTCGGCGCATAACAGCCGTTTTCTCGACGCGGTCGCGATTTCGACCGTGGGCAACCTCGAGGGATTGAGCGCCCAATGCCTGTCGGGCGATGGCCTTATCGCGCGCTTTCTCGCGTCCTGGTTCGCTCGTCCCGACATTGCCAATTGCGATCTCGACATGCGCGACGGATCGGGAGTGGCCGCGCGATTCTATCAGTTGAAGCTTGCGCCGCTGCCGACCGAGGGCGGCACGCGGCGAGCGTTGTTGTCGGTGGTCGACCGGACCGCCGAGGTGCAGGCCGAACGATCGCTTCGCGCCGAAATGCTGCGCGACAGCCTGACGGGTCTGCCCAATCGCCTTGCCTTCACCGAGGTGATCGAAGCGGCGGCCCGCGAACCGGCCGACAAGCCGGGTCATGCGGTGCTGGTGGTGGACATGCTTCGCTTTAGCCGGATCAACGAAAGCATGGGCGGGCTGGCCGGCGACGAACTGCTGATCACCTTTGCCCGCCGGCTGATCTCGGCGCTGCGGGCTGGCGATAGCCTGGCTCGGACCGGGGGCAACGAATTCGGAATCGTGGTCGCGGTGCGTGGGACCGACGATGCGCTGAAGGCCGCGAACCGCATTCAGGATGCGATGAACGCACCGTTCCGATTGAGCGAGCTGGAAATCAAGGTCGATTGCGCGATCGGCCTGGCGTTGATGCAGCCCGGCCAGGACGCCGAGGAATTGTTCCGCAACGCGCAGTTCGCGGTGAAGCAAGCCAAGGCGAGCGGGCGGCCCGAAGTCTACGAGCCCAAGGAAGCGAGCCTTGCCCGGCGTCGCTTCTCGATCGAAACCGAGCTTCGCCGCGCGCTCGAGCGCGAGCAATTGAGTTTGAGCTTCCAGCCCCTGATCGATCTCAAGACCGGCGAGGTGTCGGGCTTCGAGGCGCTGGCGCGGTGGCATCATCCCGACCGCGGCGAGATCAGCCCGACCGAATTCATTCCGGTCGCCGAGGAAAGCGGCCTGATCCTGCATCTTGGCCGCTGGGCGATGGACACGGCGGCGACCACGCTCGCCGGATGGGACGCGGAAGCGGGGCAGCGGCTGCCGTTCAACGTCGCGGTGAACCTGTCCGCGATTCAGGTGGCGCGCGACGATATCACCGCGATGGTCGGAGGGGCGCTGCGTTCGAGCGGGCTGACGGGCGACCGGCTGACCCTGGAATTGACCGAAAGCGCGATCGTGCAGGATCCGCGCCGTGCGACGCGAGTGTTCGATGCGCTGAAGGCGCTCGACGCGCGAGTGGCGATGGACGATTTCGGCACCGGTTATTCGAGCCTCGCCTACCTGCAGCGGCTGCCGATCGACGTGCTGAAGATCGATCGCAGCTTTGTTTCGGGCATGATGATCGATCCCGACAGCGTCGCCATCGTGCGCGCTGTGCTGAGCCTCGCCGAAGCGCTGGGTATGTCGACCACCGCCGAAGGGGTCGAGAGCCGCGAACTGGCGACCACGCTGGCGACGCTCGGCTGCGTGTCGGGGCAGGGGTTCTTCTTTGCGCGGCCGCTGGCGATGGCCGAAGCGCTGCCGTTCTGGCGCAGCCGGCTGCGGTCGGCGGAGCGGCGCGCTTACTGACGCGGCGCGGCGGCGCGGGCCAGGCGGTCGTTGATCGCGCAGCCGATGCCGTGACCCGGAATGGGCGCGACGGCGATGGCGGGGGCGCCGTTGGCGTCGGCGTCGTGAAGCAGATCGAACAGACGGGCGGCGGCTTCGGCGAGATCGCCTGACGGACTGAGGCTGATGTCGCCGGCGACCGGGCCGAAGCCGATCAGCCATTCGCCGGAAGCGGCGTCGGTCGCGTTCAGGCGCAGCGGTTTGGCCGGGGCATAATGGCTGGCGAGCATGCCGGGCGCTTCGACCTTGTCGCTGCCCGTGGGCTCCGCGGATGCGATGTCGATGGGGCCGGGGCGAAGCAGGCGCGGGGGGCCGCCGGTCATGGCGACGATGGTGCTTTCGAGCCCGTGCGCGGTCTGGCCGCCGTCGATCACCAGCGGGATCCGGCCGTCGAGCGAGGCGAGGACGTGGGCGGCGCGGGTCGGGCTGATCCGGCCGCTGGCATTGGCGCTGGGCGCGGCGAGCGGGCGGCCGCTCGCCTCCAGCAAGGCGCGCATGGCGGGGTGGGCGGGGACGCGCAGCGCGACCGTGGGCAGGCCGGCAGTGACGAGGCTGGCGACCGGGCTGTTTTCGGCGAGCGGGACGACCAGAGTCAGGGGGCCGGGCCAGTGTCGTTCGGCCAGCGTGCGGGCGTCGGCATCGAAGACGCCGAGCTTTTCAGCCGCGGCGAGATCGGGGACGTGGACGATCAGCGGGTTGAAGCTGGGTCGCCCCTTGGCTTCGTAAATTCGGGCGACAGCGGCGGCGTTTGTCGCATCGGCGGCGAGGCCGTAGACCGTTTCGGTCGGGACAGCGACCGGCTGGCCCTCGCGGATCAAGGTGGCGGCGGCCGCGATGGCGTCGGGGCCGAAGGGCCGTATCTCGGTGCTCTTGCCCGGCATGGCGTCGCCGCTATGGCAATCATCGAGGCTTCACAAGGGAAGGACGATTATGCCGCTTCGCTGCCCGGTCGAGGAACAGCGCTTCGTGCTGGAGCATGTGGTGGGGATCCACGAGCTTACCAACGACGCGGATATCGTCGACGCGCTGCTGGAAGGCGCGGCACAATATGCGGAAGGAGAGGTCGAGCCGCTCAATCGCATAGGGGACACGGTCGGCGCGAAATGGTCGCCCGAGGGTGTCGCCATGCCGCAGGGCTTCCACGAGGCCTATCGCCACTTCGTCGACGGCGGATGGGGCACGATCAGCGCGCCGGAGGAAGCGGGCGGGCAGGGCCTGCCGCTGAGCCTTGGCGCGGCGGTGATGGAGGATCTGAACGCCGCCAACCTAGCCTTCGCTTTGTGCCCGATGCTGACCATGGGCGCGATCGAGGCGATCGGGGCGCATGGCAGCGAGGAGCAGAAGCGCGATTATTTGCCCAAGATCGTCAGCGGCGAGTGGCCGGCGACGATGAACCTGACCGAGCCGCAGGCGGGCTCCGACGTCGGCGCGCTCCGGACCAAGGCGGTGCCGAACGGCGACGGCAGCTGGGCGATCACGGGTTCGAAGATCTACATCACTTATGGCGAGCATGATCTGGCCGACAACATCATCCATCTGGTGCTGGCGCGCACCCCCGATGCGCCGGCGGGGACGCGCGGCATTTCGCTGTTCCTGGTGCCCAAGGTTCTGCCCGATGGCAGCCGCAACGACCTGCGCTGCGCGTCGATCGAGCATAAGCTCGGCATTCACGCGAGCCCGACCTGCACCATGGCGTTCGGCGACAACGGCGGGGCGACCGGCTGGCTGATCGGGCCCGAGCATGGCGGCATGCGGGCGATGTTCACGATGATGAACAATGCGCGGCTGAATGTCGGATTGCAGGGCGTCGGGATCGCCGAGGCGGCGAGCCAGCGGGCGGTGGCTTATGCGCTGGGCCGGGTGCAATCAGCGCGGGCCGGTGGTGTCAGCAAGGATGCGGTGGCAATCGAGCAGCATCCGGATGTGCGCCGGATGCTGCTTCGGATGAAGGCGCTGACCATGGGCGCGCGGGCGCTGGCGTATTACGCTTTCGGGCAAATCGATCGCGGGCATCGCGGCGACAAGGCGGCGGCGATGCGCGGCGACGTGCTGACCCCGCTGGTAAAGGCGTGGGGCACCGATGTCGGCTGCGAGGTGGCGAGCATCGGCATCCAGGTCCACGGCGGCATGGGCTTTGTCGAGGAAACCGGCGCCGCGCAGCACCTGCGCGATGCGCGGATCGCGCCGATCTACGAGGGCACCAACGGGATTCAGGCCGCCGATCTGGTCGGCCGCAAGCTCGGGCTCGATGGCGGGCTCGCCTTCGACGGGCTGATCGCCGACATCCGCGCCGAGATCGAAGCGCCCGCGCTGGTCGCGCTGGCCGATGCGGTGGAGATGGTGGCGACCACCCTGCGCGCGGCTGATCACGACGACCGGCTGGCGGGGAGCTATCCGTTTCTCACCATGTGCTCGGTCCTGACCGCCGGCTGGCTGCTCGAGCGGCAGGCGCGGGCGGCCAATGGGGACAGCCCGTTCCACCAGACCAAGCGCGCGGCGGCGGGGTTCTTTATCGCGGTGGTGGTGCCCGAAGCGCTGGGTCTCGCCGCGGGCGCGGAAGCGGGGGCGAAGCTGCTGTACAGCGTGGACGCCGAAGCGCTGGCGTAACGTCATCCTGGCGCAGGCCGGGCTTTCGCGCGGTCTGGCGACTGAGCGATGGAGGTCCCGGCCTTCGCCGGGACGACGTCAGCTCCGTTCGAGCAGTTCGGCCGGATCGATGCCGAGGCGTTCCATCCGGGCGCGGACGGCGGGCCATTCGCGGGCGATGAATTGCTCGCGCTCGCTGTTCGACAGGCGGTCGCGGGCGCCGTCGGCGACGAACATGCCGACCCCGCGGCGGACCACGATCAGCCCTTCGTCCTGGAAGCCCTGATAGGCTTTGGCGACGGTCAGCGGGTTGGCGCCTTGTTCGGCCGCGAAGGCACGGACCGAGGGGAGGGGATCGCCGTCGGCGAACTGGCCGGACAAGATGGCTTCGGCGATGATGTCGCGCAGCCGGACGTAGACCGGCTTGGATTCGTGGCGGCTGCTAAGCGTCATGCTGTTCTAATACGGTGCGTCGCGAGCAATTGCAACCGCTTAGAGCAACGGGGTCCAGCGGCGTACCACTGTTGTCATGTCAGGGCGCGGCCGTTCTTCGAGCTCGCGGCCGGGCGAGCCAATGAAAAAGAAGCCGGCGATGCGTTCGTTATCACCGGCGCAGAAAGCGGCGCGCACCAAGGGATCGTAGGCGGCCCAGCCGGTCAGCCAGCTGCCGACGAAGCCGTGGGCGTGGACCGCGTGCAGCAGGTTCATCGCCGCCGCGCCGACCGACAATTCCTGTTCCCACTCCGGGATCTTGTGCGGAACGACGGGCGCGGAGAGCAGCACCACCAACGCTTCGCCGTGGCGGGCGAATTCGTCGGCCTTGTGGCGGTGCGCATCGGTGGCGGTGGGATCGTTGGCGTCGAGCGCGCGGGCTAGCAGCGCGGCGAAGTCGTCGCGCTGGTCGGGGCCGACCACCACGAAGCGCCAGGGCGCGAGCTTGCCGTGGTCGGGAGTGCGCGCGGCGAGCGCCAGAATGGCGCCGAGTTCGGCTTCGTCGGGGCCCGGCCCGACCATCTCCCGGGCGCGGCCCGAGCGGCGGCTGGCGAGGTAGGAAAGCGGGCTGGACAGGTCGTTGAACATGGGTCTGGCCGAGATAGGGCCGCACGCCCGATGTCACAATGCGCTTGGCAAGAGGGATTTGCCGCTTAAGGTGCCGCAACTTTTTGCAGCCCACGGGAACCGTTTATGAAGCCTATGGAACTCTGGCAGGAAGGTGACTGGATCACCGCCATCGCCGTCGTCCTTCTCATCATCTTCCTTGCGATCGGCGGCAAGATCGCCGTCCAGAAGGACCCAGAGTTCGCGGGCCACCCCAAGGGCCTGTACATGCTGTTCTTCGCCGAAATGTGGGAGCGCTTCTCCTACTACGGCATGCGGGCGCTGCTGATTTTCTATCTGACCAAGCACTGGCTGTTCGCCGACGACAAGGCGAATCTCATCTACGGTGCCTACACCAGCCTGGTGTACATCACCCCGGTGCTGGGCGGTTATCTCGCCGACCGGTATCTCGGTCAGCGCAAGGCGGTGCTGTTCGGCGGCCTGCTGCTGGCGATCGGGCACAGCCTGATGGCGGTCGAGGGCGTCGGCGGACAGAGCGACCCCACGATCAACGTCTTCTGGGCCGCGCTTGCGTTTATCATCGTCGGCTCGGGCTTCCTCAAGGCCAACATCTCGGTGATGGTGGGGCAGCTCTATAATCTGACCGACATTCGCCGCGATGGTGCCTACACCATCTTCTACATGGGCATTAACGTCGGCGCCGCGCTTGGCACGATCCTCGTCGGTTATCTCGGCGAGACCATCGGCTGGGGCTATGGCTTCGGTCTTGCGGGCATCGGCATGCTGGCCGGCCTGATCGTGTTCGTGCTGGGCAAGAAGGCGCTGAACGGCGCGGGCGAAGCGCCGCGGCCGCTTGGCAAGGGTCTGGAATATGGCCTCTACGGTATCGGCTTTGCTGCCGTGGCGGTGATCTGGGGCCTGGTTCAGTATCAGGACGTCATCCAGACCCTGCTGGTCATCTCGGGCGTCGCGCTGCTCGGCTACGTTCTCTACGAAAGCTTCAAGCTGCCGAAGGAACCGCGCGAGCGGATGTTCGCCATCCTGTTCCTGATCAGCCTCAATCCGTTGTTCTGGGGTCTGTTCGAGCAGGCGGGCGGATCGATGAACCTGTTCACCGATCGCTTCGTCGACCGCGGCGCGGTGCCCGCCTCGCTGTTCCAGTCGATTAACCCGATCTTCATCATGATCATGGCGCCGATCTTCGCCGCCATCTGGGTGACGCTCGGCCGCCGCGGCAAGGAGCCGTCGGCACCGGCCAAGTTCGGGCTGGCGCTGGCGCAGATGGGTCTGGCCAACCTCGTCCTGGTCTACGGCGCGGAAGCCTATGGCGTGCTGGCGATGACCCCGGTCATTCTGGTGCTGGCCTATTACTTCTTCGCCACCACCGCCGAGCTGTGCCTTTCGCCGGTCGGCCTCAGCGCGATGAACCGGCTGGCGCCGAAGTTCCTCGCCAGTCTGATCATGGGCGCGTGGTTCTACATGACTGCGGTCGGCAACTTCGTCGCCGGCAAGATCGGTGAAGCCACCGGTGGCCATGATGGCGAAATGAGCAAGCAGGGCCTGCTCGACGTCTACGAGCTCTTCGGCTGGATCTCGGTCGGTGTCGCCGTGGTCGTGCTGCTGCTGTCGCCGATCGTGAAGCGCTGGATGCATCTCGACACGCTTGGCCGTGACGACGAGCTTGCGGGCCGCGCCGAAATGGGCGGGGACCGCGGGCAGGATGCCGGCATGTATCCGCAAGACGAAACCGCGCCGAACGCGCCGCGTCAGGCATAAAGGGAAGAACAGGGGCATGAAGCAGGCGCTGATCGGGGTATCACTGGCGGCGCTTGCGCTTGCCGGCTGTGCCACCACGGGTGGTGGCGACAAGGACGATGGGGAAAGGATCCGGATCGCGTCCGATCCCTTCCCCTCGACCTACCAGCGTTATGGCGGCGCGCCGGTGGTGATCACCGGCGTCACCATCCTCGACGGCGAGGGCGGTCGCATCAACAATGGCCAGGTCGCACTTGCCGACGGCAAGATCCAGGCGGTCGGCCAGACCGTCGCCGCCCCGGCCGGCGCGCAGGTGATCGACGGCACCGGCAAATATGTGACGCCGGGCATCATCGATGTGCACAGCCACCTTGGCGATTATCCGACCCCCGCGGTCGAAGCGCATGAGGATGGCAACGAAGCGACCGCCCCGGCCCGTCCCGAAGTCTGGGCCGAGCATAGCGTCTGGCCGCAGGACCCGGGCTTCAGCCGCGCGCTCGCCAATGGCGGGGTCACCGCGCTGCAGATCCTGCCGGGATCGGCCAATCTGTTCGGCGGGCGGTCGGTGACGCTGAAGAACGTGCCCGCGCGGACCATGCAGGGGATGAAGTTCCCGGGCGCGCCCTATGGCCTCAAGATGGCCTGCGGCGAGAACCCCAAGCGGGTCTATGGCGAGAAGGGCGGCCCGTCGACGCGGATGGGCAATATCGCCGTGACCCGCCAGACCTGGATCAACGCCAAGGCCTACAAGCGCAAGTGGGACGCCTACGAACGCGACGGCGGCGATCCGCCCGAGCAGGATCTGGCGATGGATACGCTGCGGGGCGTGCTGGACGGAAAGATCCTCGTTCACAACCATTGCTACCGCGCCGACGAGATGGCCAATATGGTCGATCTGTCCAAGGAAGCGGGCTACAAGATCACCGCTTTCCATCATGCGGTGGAGAGCTACAAGATCGCCGATATCCTTGCCCGCGAAGGCATTTGCTCGGCGATGTGGGCGGACTGGTACGGCTTCAAGATGGAAGCCTATGACGCGATCCGCGAGAATATCGCGTTTGTCGACCGCGCCGGGGCCTGCGCGATCGTCCATTCGGATGATGCCAACGGCATTCAGCGCCTGAATCAGGAAGCCGCCAAGGCGATGGCCGCCGGCCGCCGCGCGGGGCTCAACATCACCGAGGAATATGCCTGGCGCTGGCTGGGGATGAACCCGGCCAAGGCCCTCGGCATCTTCGACCAGACCGGCAGCCTCAAGCCGGGCAAGAATGCCGATGTCGTGCTGTGGAACGGCAATCCGTTCAGCACCTACACCCGCCCCGAGCGCGTGTGGGTCGACGGGGCGCTGATGTACGACGCCAATAATCCCAGGATGCGGCCGGTGAGCGATTTTGAGCTTGGCCAGCCGGGCGAAGGGGACGTGAAATGATCCGCCGCTCGTTGCAGCTGTTGGCTGCCACCGCTCTCGTCGCCTCCGCGCTTCCGGCGGCCGCGCAGACCATCGCCGTCACCGGCGGGACGGTGGCGCTGGGTGACGGCTCGGCGCCGATCCAGGGCGGAACGGTCGTCATTCGCGACGGCCGCGTCGTTGCAGCGGGGCAGGGCGTTGCCGTGCCCGCCGGCGCGCAGGTGATCGACGCGACCGGCAAGTGGGTGACCCCGGGCATCGTTGCGGGCTTCTCGCGGCTCGGCCTGGCCGACGTCGACGCGGTGTCGGCCGCCAACGACCAGCGTTCGGACGGGCCGTTCAGCGCGGCGCTCGATGTCGCGCCGTCGATCAACCCCAATGCCGCGCCGGTGGCGATCAACCGGGCCGAAGGCGTCACCCGCGCGATCGTCGCCCCGAGTACGGGCAAGAGCATCTTCGCGGGCCAAGGCGCGCTGATCGATACCGGGGCCGACGGCCAGCCGATCACGCGCGGGCGCTTGTTCCAGTTCGTGGAGCTGGGCGAGGACGGAGCGGAGACCGCCGGCGGAAGCCGAAGCGCGGCGCATGCGCTACTCCGCAATGCGCTGCGCGAGGCGGGACAGGTCGCCGGTGGACGCGCGCCCGTTCGGGACACGTCATCGCGGACGGCCGACGATCCCGGCGAAGGGCCGGTGGTCGCCAATCCGAACGAAAGCCGCTCCTACGAAGCGCGGCGTAACCAGGACGTGCTGCTGACCCGCTTCGACGCGGTGGCGCTGGTGCCGGTGGTGCAGGGGCGGCAGACGCTGCTGATCCATGCCGAGCGGGCGGCCGATCTCAGGCAGGTGATCGCGCTGAAGCGCGAGTTCCCGCGCATCCGGATGGCGATCGTCGGCGCCAACGAGGGCTGGACTATTGCTCCCGAGCTTGCGGCATCGGGAATTCCGGTGATCGCCTCGGCGCTGACCTCGCTGCCCGGCACGTTCGAGAGCGTGGCGTCGACCATGAGCAACATCGGCCGCCTGCGCGCCGCCGGGGTCAAGGTGTCGATCGGGACCATCAACGACGACGAGCAGCGCATGGCGTTTCGCGCGCGCTGGTATGCCGGCAATCTGGTCGGCCTGTCGCGCCTGCCCGGCGCCGCCGGATTGAGCTGGGGGCAGGCGCTGGCCGCGATCACCTCCGGCCCGGCCGAGGCGATGGGGCTTGGCGGCGAAGTCGGCAGCCTGGCGCCGGGGCGCCGGGGCGACATGGTGATCTGGTCGGGCGATCCGCTCGACAATCTGAGCGCTGCCGAGGCGGTGTTCATCGACGGGGTGCAGCAGCCACTCGAAACGCGCCAGACCAGGCTTCGCGATCGCTACCGGACGCTGGAGCGCGGCGCGCTGCCGGAGGCTTACCGGCGGTGAGTGCCGCGGCGACGACGGCGCTGTTCGCGGGCCTGTTTGTCGCCACTCACCTGCTGATGTCGCATCCCCTGCGCGCGCCGCTGATCGCAAAGCTCGGGTCCAAGGGCTTTCTTGGCCTCTATTCGGCGGTGTCGTTCGCCTGCTTCGTGCCGATGGTGCTGGCCCGCCGCGCGGCCGGCGCGGAAGATTTGTTGTGGCCGGTGCCGGGCTGGGCGTGGAGCGCGGCATTGCCGATCATGTGGCTGGCGAGCGTGCTGTTGGCGGGCTCGTTCGTGCGCAACCCGGCGATGGAGACGATGCAAAGCCACGATGCGGTGATCGGGCGGCCGGCGGGCGTGTTCCGCTGGACCCGGCACCCGATGATGTGGAGTTTCTCGCTATGGGGGCTGGTGCATCTGCTGGTGAACCCAAAACCGAGCGCGGTGGCGATCGCGATCGCGATCCTGGTGCTCGCCCTGGTGGGTGCGAAGGCGCAGGATGCGAAGAAGCGGGCGCAACTGGGCGAGCGCTGGGCGGAATGGGAGCGGCAGACGAGCTTCGTTCCCTTCGCTCGCGGCGTGGCGCTGCCCGGCTGGACCGCGTTCATGGGCGGCACACTCCTTTTCCTGCTGGCGACCTGGCTTCACCCGTTGCCGGTCGGGGTCTGGGCGTTGCGCTGACCCCGCGCTAAGGGGCTGGTCATGGCACGCAAATTCTTTGGCACCGACGGGATCCGGGGTCTCACCAACAAGGCCCCGATGACGGCCGATATCGCGCTCAAGGTCGGGCAGGCCGCCGGCGCCCATTTCCTCCGAGGCGATCACCGGCACCGGGTGGTGATCGGCAAGGACACGCGGCTCTCAGGCTACATGATGGAAAGCGCGCTGGTGGCGGGCTTTACGAGCGTGGGCATGGACGTGGTGCTGCTGGGGCCGATGCCGACGCCGGCGGTGGCGATGCTGACCCGCTCGATGCGCGCGGACCTGGGCGTCATGATCTCGGCCAGCCACAATCCGTTTCACGACAATGGGATCAAGCTGTTCGGGCCCGACGGCTTCAAGCTCAGCGACGAGGACGAGCTGGCGATCGAGGCGCTGCTCGAGCAGGAGGTCGAGCTGGTCGAGGCCAATCGCATCGGACGGGCCAAGCGGATCGAGGACGCGCGCGGGCGCTATGTCCATTTCGCCAAGTCGACTTTTCCGGACACGTTGCGGCTGGACGGCCTCAAGATCGTGATCGATTGCGCGAATGGCGCGGCTTATCATGTCGCGCCTGACGCCTTGTGGGAGCTTGGCGCCGAGGTGGTGCAGCTTGGCGTGCAACCCAACGGCATCAATATCAACGACCAATGCGGGTCGACCCATCCCAAGCTGCTCCAGGAAACGGTGGTCGCGACCGGGGCGGACATCGGGCTGGCGCTCGACGGCGATGCCGACCGGCTGATCGTGGTCGACGATACGGGCAAGGTGATCGACGGCGACCAGCTGATGGCGCTGATCGCGCTCGACCAGAAGCGACAGGGCCTGCTGCGTGGGGATGGCGTGGTGGCGACGGTGATGAGCAACCTCGGGCTCGAGCGGCGGCTGGCGGAAGAGGGCCTGGCGCTGCACCGGACCAAGGTCGGCGACCGTTATGTGCTGGAAGGCATGCGCGAGCGCGGCTGCAACGTCGGGGGCGAGCAGTCGGGGCATATCATCCTGACCGATCATGCGACCACCGGCGACGGCTTGGTCGCGGGGTTGCAGATCCTGGCCGCGATGGTCGGGCAGGACCGCCGGGCGAGCGATCTTCTTGCGCAGTTCGAGCCGGTCCCGCAGCTTCTCCGCAACGTCCGGTTCAAGGCCGGCGCCCCGCTGGAAGACGCGGCGGTCAAGGCGTGCATCGCCGATGCCGAGAAGCAACTCGACGGGCGCGGGCGGCTGGTGATCCGCAAATCCGGGACCGAGCCGCTGATCCGGGTGATGGCCGAGGGCGACGACGGGCAGGAGATCGAGACGGTGGTCGCGCGGATCTGCGCGGCGTTGGAAGAGGCCGCGGCCTGATGCTGGCGATGAAGGAGGCGTGCGAGCGCTGCGGCGAAGCGCTTCCGGCGCATCTGCCCGGCGCCTTCATCTGCAGCTTCGAATGCACCTTCTGCGCGCCGTGCGCCGAGGAGCTGGACGAGCATTGCCCCAATTGCCGGGGTGAACTGCTCGACCGTCCGACGCGTTCGAAAGCGGCGGCTGCCAAGGCAAAGTCTTAACCTTGGCGGCCCACGCAGGACCCGAATGACCGCCACGCGCATCCCTCGCATCCTGATCATCGCCGGTTCCGACAGCGGGGGCGGGGCGGGAATCCAGGCCGACATCAAGGCGGTCACCATGCTTGGCGGGCATGCGATGACGGCGATCACCGCGGTGACCGCGCAGAACAGCCTCGGCGTCGATGCCGTGCATCCGGTTCCGGCCGAGATAGTGCTGGCACAGATCGATTCGGTGGTCCGCGACATCGGCGTGGACGCGATCAAGATCGGGATGATCGGGTCGGCGTTCACCGCCCGGATGGTGGCGGAGCGGCTGGCGGCGATGGAGCCGCGGGTGCCGTTGGTGTTCGATCCGGTCATGATCGCGACCAGCGGCGCGGCGCTGGCGGACGAGGCGACGATTGAAGCGTTCGGCGCGCTGATGGATCTGGCGACGGTGACGACGCCCAATCTCCCGGAGCTGACGCGGCTGACCGGCAAGGAAGATCCGATCGAGGGCGCGCTCGGGCTCGTTTCCAAGCATCGCTGCGCGGTGCTGGTGAAGGGCGGGCATGATGAGGGCGAAGCGGTCGCCGACGCGCTGATCGAGGAGGATAATCTCACCAGTTGGCAGGGCACGCGGATCGAGACGCCGCATAGCCACGGGACCGGCTGCACGCTGGCAAGCGCGATCGCGTTCGGTCTTGGCGAAGGACGGCGACTGGCCGAGGCGGTGGGGGTGGCGCGCGACTTCGTGCGCATCGCGCTGTTGGAAGCGCCGGGGCTGGGCGAGGGGCATGGGCCTATGGGGCAGGGGCAGGTCCGGCTCGACGTCGGGGGCAGCCCGCGGCTCAACCAGGTGACGGTCACCGGCAAGGATTACGCCAAGCAGGTCGCGTTCTACACCAGGCTCGGGCTGACGCAGATCGTCGACAGCCCGGCGAACGGCTATGCCCGGTTCGAGGCGTGGGGCGGGGTGACCTTTTCGGTGCAGATCGATCCCGAGGAAGAGATCGCGCCGACCACCGCCGTCTATTTCGAATGCGACGATCTCGATGCCCGCGTCGAGGCGCTGGCCCGGAGCGGCATCGTGTTCGAGCATGGCCCGCGCGATCAGCCGTGGCTATGGCGCGAGGCGCGGCTGCGCGATCCCGCCGGCAATATCATCTTCCTTTATCGCGCCGGCGAAGCGCGTCGCTTTCCCCCGTGGCGGATGGCCGAGGGCTAGGCTAAACCCGGGCGCATGCAGCCCAGCGATACCGAAATCGAGGTTCCTTTCGACGCCGCGCTTTCCGAGCGTTACCTCGTTTATGCCCTGTCCACGATCACCGCGCGCTCGCTTCCCGATGTCCGCGACGGGCTGAAGCCGGTTCACCGCCGCCTGCTGTGGGCGATGCGGTTGCTGCGGCTGGATCCGGCGGGCGCTTACAAGAAATCGGCGCGGGTCGTCGGCGATGTGATCGGCAAATATCATCCGCACGGCGACGCCTCGGTCTACGACGCGATGGTGCGCTTGGCGCAGAGCTTTGCGCTGCGCTACCCGCTGGTCGACGGGCAGGGCAATTTCGGCAACATCGACGGCGATAATGCCGCGGCCTATCGCTATACCGAGGCCAAGCTGACCGCGATCGCGGCGCAGCTGATGCAGGGCCTCGACGAGGGAACGGTGGGGTTCCGGCCCACCTACAACGGCGAAGAGGAAGAGCCCGAGGTCTTTCCGGGCCTGTTCCCCAATCTCCTCGCCAATGGCGCGAGCGGCATCGCGGTCGGCATGGCGACGAGCATCCCGCCGCACAACGTCACCGAGCTGATCGACGCGGCGATGCACCTCATCGACAATCCCGCTGCCGAAACGCGCGATCTGATGGATTTCGTGTCGGGACCGGACTTCCCGACCGGCGGGCTGGTGGTCGATGCGCGCGAGACCATCCTCGCGGCCTACGAAAGCGGGCGCGGCAGCTTCCGCCTGCGCGCGCGCGCGGCGCAGGAAAAGGAGAAGGGCGGGGGCTGGGACCTCGTCGTCACCGAAATTCCGTACGGCGTGCAGAAGGCAAAGCTGATCGAGCAGATCGCCGAGCTGATCGCCAACAAGAAGCTGCCGATCCTCGCCGATGTCCGCGACGAAAGCGCCGAGGATTTGCGCATCGTGCTCGAGCCGCGCAGCCGCACGGTCGACCCGGCGTTGCTGCTGGAGAGCCTCTATCGGCTGACCGATCTCGAGATCCGGTTTCCACTGAACCTCAATGTCCTCGACCAGCATCGTACGCCGGGGGTGATGGGGCTGAAGAGCTGCCTCACCGCGTGGCTCCAGTTCCAGATCGAGGTGCTGCTCAATCGCTCGCGCACGCGGGTCGGCAAGATCGAGGATCGGCTCGAGCTGCTCGACGGCTTCCTCATCGCCTATCTCAATCTCGACCGGGTGATCGAAATCATACGTACCGAGGACGAGCCCAAGGCGGTGATGATGGCCGAATTCGGGCTTTCCGACCGGCAGGCCGAAGCGATCCTCAATATGCGGCTGCGCAGCCTGCGCCGGCTGGAAGAGATGGAGATCGCCAAGGAGCGGACCGCGCTGGCCAAGGAGCGCGAGGATCTGCTCGGCCTGATCGAAAGTCCGCGGCGGCAGCGCAATCGACTCAAGAAGGACCTCGAGGGCGTCAAGGCCAAGTTCGGCGACCCCCGCCGCACGACGATCGAGGAAAAGCCGCTCGCCGCGCGGGCCGAGATCGACTGGTCAGCGATGATCGAGAAGGAGCCGATCACCGTGATCCTGTCCGCGCGCGGGTGGATCCGGGCGATGAAGGGGCATCTGGCACCGGAAGAATTCGCCAGTCTCAAGTTCCGCGAAGGCGACGAATTGTGGGGCAAGCCGCTCCATGCGCAGACGACCGACAAGATCCTGATCGCGGGCGAAAATGGGCGAGTCTACACGCTTGGCGGCGACAAGCTGCCGGGCGGGCGCGGGTTCGGCGAACCGGTGCGCTTGTCGCTCGATTTGCCGGCCGAGGTCGAGATCGCCGCGATGCTGGTGGTCAAGCCGAGCGCGCGGCTGCTGACGGCGAGCAGCGACGGGCGTGGGTTCCTGACCAGCGGTGAGGCGGTGCTGGCCGAGACGCGTAAGGGCAAGCAGCTGATGAACCTCCGCCCCGGCGCCAAGCTGCAGGTCCTTCGCCCGGTGCCCGAGGGAGCCGAAGCGGTGGCGGTGGTCGGCGACAATCGCAAATTGCTCGTCTTCAACCTCAGCGAACTGCCCGAGATGGGCCGGGGGTCGGGCGTCCAGCTGCAACGCTATCGCGACGGCGGGCTGGCGGACGTGGCGGTGCTGAAGGCCGGCGAGGGGCTGAGCTGGAGCATGGGCGGCGACAGCGGACGGACCCGGACCGAGAGCGACCTGACGCCCTGGAAGGCGATCCGCGGCGCGAGCGGGCGGATGGCGCCGCTCGGTTTTCCGCGCAGCAACCGCTTTCAGGAAGACTGATTTGCATTAAACTCCTGCATTCGACTCGACGTCGAACAGGGGAGAAAAATCGATGCGCAATCTGATTCTTGCTGCGACTGCTGTTGCCGCTCTCAGTGCCGGTGCCGCCATGGCGCAGACCGGGGTGCCGCTGATCCCGCGCGAAGTGTTGTTCGGCAATCCCGAACGCGCGGCGGGGCAGATTTCGCCCGACGGCAAATGGCTCAGCTGGACCGCGCCGGTGAACGGGGTGATGAACGTGTGGCTGGCGCCGGCGTCCAATCCGGGGGCCGCGAAGCCCGTCACCAACGAAAAGGTGCGCCCGATCCGCCAGTATTTCTGGTCGCCCGACAGCCGCACCGTACTCTACATCCAGGACAAGGGCGGGGACGAGAACTTCCTGCTGTATGGCGTCGATGTCGCGAGCGGGCAGGAGAAACTGCTGACGCCGTTCGAGAAGACACGGGTCGAGATCGTCGGCATTTCGCCGCTGGTGCCGGGCCGCATCTTGGTCGGCGTCAACAACCGCGATGCCAAGTGGCACGACGTCCACAGCCTCGACCTCGCCACGGGCACGCTGACCCCGGTGCTGATGAACACCGGCGATTATGCGGGCTTCGTCGCCGATAATAATCTGGTCGTGCGCGGTGCGCTCAAGAGCCGGACCGATGGCGGATCGGATTATTATCGCGTGGTCGATAACAAGGTCGAGACCAAGCCCCTCGAGCAGGTCGGGCTGGACGACAGCCTGACGACCAATCCGCTCGGCTACACCACCGACGGCAAGACCATGTACTGGGTCGACAGCCGCGGGCGGAACACGGCGGCGCTGATTGCGCAGGATGTCGCAACCGGTGCCAAGCGGGTCGTCGCGCAGGATGCCAAGGCCGACATCGGCGATATCCTTGCCAACCCCGCGACCGGGCAGGCCGAAGCCTACACGGTGAATTACCTGCGGCAGGACTGGAAGCCGATCGGCAGCGCGGTGGCGGCCGATGTCGCTTTTCTCAACAAGCGTTTCCCGGGCGACTGGTTCGTCAGCTCGCGCACACGCGCCGATGACAAATGGGTGCTGTCGGCGATCGCTTCGGACAAGCCGTCGACCACCTATCTCTACGACCGCAAGACGAAGAGCGTGACGCCGTTGTTCGAATCCCGGCCGAAGCTGACGGGCGCGCCGCTGATGCCGATGACCCCGGTGGTCATCAAGAGCCGCGACAACATGGATCTCGTTTCCTACCTGACGCTCCCGGCCAGCGCGGACACCAATCGCGATGGCAAGGCCGACCGCGCCGCGCCGATGGTATTGTTCGTCCACGGCGGCCCGTGGGCGCGCGACAGCTATGGTTTCAACACCTATCACCAGTGGCTCGCCAATCGCGGCTATGCGGTGCTGTCGGTCAATTATCGGGGCTCGACCGGGCTCGGCAAGGAGTTCACCACCGCCGGCAATCTCCAATGGGGATTGAAGATGCACGACGACCTGATCGACGCGGTCAATTGGGCCGTGAAGCAGGGGGTCACCACGCCCGACAAGGTCGCGATCATGGGCGGCAGCTATGGCGGCTATGCGACGCTGGCGGGGATGACTTTCACGCCGACCACCTTTGCCTGCGGGGTGGATATCGTCGGGCCGTCGAACCTCGAGACCCTGCTCAAGACCATTCCGCCTTATTGGGAGGCGGGCAAGGTCCAGTTCTACAAGCGGATGGGCGATCCCAATACGCCGGACGGCCTCGCGCTGCTGAAAGCCGCCTCGCCGCTCTACAAGGCGGACAAGATCCAGCGGCCGCTACTGATCGGGCAGGGCGCCAACGATCCGCGGGTCAACCAGGCCGAGAGTGAGCAGATCGTCGAGGCGATGCGCAGCCGCAATATTCCCGTCACCTATGTCCTGTTCCCCGACGAAGGGCATGGCTTCGCGCGGCCGGTCAACAACATCGCGTTCAACGCGGTGACCGAGAACTTCCTGTCCAAGTGCCTCGGCGGAAGGGCCGAGCCGATCGGCGACACGCTGGCCAAGTCGACGGCTAAGGTCCCGCACGGCGCCCAATACGCGCCCGGCCTGCAGGAAGCCATGGGCGGCAAATAAGGCCGGCTGAAACCGGGCACGCCCGCTGCGGCGTGCCCGGTTTTCCGCTTGGAGGGTCGACAGATGCCTCGCCATTCCACAAGGGGAGGCATGGCAAATATCGGAATCTGGGCTGCGCTGCTCGGGCCCCTGCTGGGCTGGGTGGTGATCCTTGCAGGATCAGCCATCACCTTGTCGCCGCTGATCATCGGGGCGGTGCTGATCGGCGTGGTGATTGCCGCGGTGCATCATGCCGAAATCGTCGCGCACCGGGTGGGGGAGCCGTTCGGCACCCTTATCCTGGCGGTCGCGGTCACGATCATCGAGGTCGGGCTGATCCTGTCCCTGATGCTGACCAACCGCGAGGCGGCCACCACGCTTGCCCGCGACACGGTGTTTGCGGCGGCGATGATCATCCTCAACCTGCTGCTCGGCCTGTGCCTGGTGGCGGCGGCGCGGCATCAGCGCGAAGCGCGTTTTACTCGCACGGGCGCCACCGCGGCGCTGAGCACGCTGGCGACCCTGATGGTGCTGACCCTGGTGCTGCCGAACTTCACCACCAGCGTGGCGGGGCCGATCTACAGCGGGACGCAGCTCGCCTTCGTGGCGGCCTTTTCGCTGATCCTTTATCTCGTCTTCGTGTTCGTGCAGACGGTCGGCAATCGCGATTATTTCCTGCCCAAGGGCGATCTGGCACGGCTGCCTCAGGCCCATGCCGAGAAACCGGATTTGCGGACCAGCTGGATCTCCTTCGGTGCGTTGCTGGTCAGTCTCGGCGCGGTGATCCTGCTGGCCAAATCACTGTCGGGGCCGCTCGAGCAGGCGGTGACGGCGGCCGGGGCGCCTTTGTCGCTGGTCGGTATCGCGATCGCCGGCATCGTGCTGCTGCCCGAAAGCGTGGCGGCCGTTCGCGCGGCGCGGGCCAATCGGCTGCAGACCAGCCTCAACCTGGCGCTCGGTTCGGCGCTGGCGACGATCGGCCTCACCATCCCGGCGGTGACCGTGGCTTCCTTTTTCCTCGGCCTGCCGCTGTCGCTCGGCCTCGATACCAAGAGCATCACCCTGCTTGCGCTGACCTTGTTCATCGCCAGCCTGTCGATCGCCCGTGGCCGCACGACCCTGCTGCACGGATCGGTCCACCTTACCGTCTTCGCGGCCTATTTGCTGACGACCATCCTTCCCTGAATTGAGCTGCACTCAGATGGACCAACCTTCGCTCGCCGCCGTGATCGCCTCGCTTGCCAGCGATCCCCTGTCGCTCGAGGCGCCGCCGAGCTGGAGCCAGGGGCGAACGCTGTACGGCGGGATGACCGCCGCGCTGGCGTGGGCGGCGGCCTCGAAGACCTTTCGCGACCTGCCACCGCTGCGGTCGGTCCAGGCGGCGTTTATCGGCCCGGCGAGCGGGCGGCTGACGCTTGAGCCGCAGATCCTGCGCCAGGGCAAGTCGGCGACGACGGTCGGGGTCGATGTGCGGGGCGAGGCGGGCCTGGCGGCGCGACTCACCTTCTTCTGCGGCGCGGCGCGGTCTTCCAAGGTCGCGCATGAGCGGGTGACCGCTCCCGCGGCCCCCGCGCCGGGCGATCTCCCGGCGGTGCTGAAGGCGGGGCAGGGACCAACTTTTGCCGGCAATTACGATATCCGCCACGTGTCCGGCGGCCTGCCCTACCAAGGTGGCGAGCCCGAATTCGTGATGTGGGCCCGACTGCGCGAGGCCGAGGGGGCCGATCCCCTGGTATCGCTGATCGCGCTGGCCGACGTGCTTCCGCCCGCGTCGATGCCCGTGTTTCCCGAGTTCGGCGTCATCAGCAGCCTGTCGTGGAGCTTCGACCTTGACCGCCTGCCGGGCGATGCCGCGGCCTGGTATCTCTGCCGCGCGGTGAGCGAGAGCACCGCCGACGGCTATTCGCGGCAGGCGATGGACGTGTGGGACGCCTCCGGCCGCCGGGTGCTGGCGGGACGGCAAACGGTCGCCATCTTCGTCTAGACCGGCTGTCGCGTTGCGTGTCGGCTAAGCGGCATCTATGGCGCTCGCAACTCATCCACCAATTGAAAGCGCATGCGTATGGCTCGCCGCCGCCAGATCTACGAAGGCAAGGCCAAGATCCTTTATGAGGGTCCGGAGCCGGGCACGCTGATCCAGTATTTCAAGGACGATGCGACCGCTTTCAACGCGCAGAAGCGCGGCACGATCAGCGGCAAGGGCGTGATCAACAACCGCATCTCCGAGCATATCTTCACCAGCCTCGCGACGATCGGCGTGCCGACTCACTTCATCCGCCGGGTGAACATGCGCGAGCAATTGATCCGCCAGTGCGAGATCGTGCCGATCGAGGTGGTGGTCCGCAACGTGGCGGCCGGGTCGCTGTCCAAGCGGCTCGGCATTGAGGAGGGGACGCAACTCCCCCGCACGATCATCGAATATTACCTCAAGGACGATGCGCTGGGCGATCCGATGGTCGCCGACGAGCATATCGCCTGCTTCGGTTGGGCCACGCAGGAAGAAATGAACGACATCGCCGACATGGCGATCCGCGTGAACGACTTCATGGCCGGCCTGTTCGCGGCGATCGGCATCCGCCTGGTCGACTTCAAGCTCGAGTTCGGGCGGGTGTGGGAGAATGATTTCTCGCGCATCATCCTCGCCGACGAGATCAGCCCTGACGGTTGCCGCCTGTGGGACATGCGCTCGGGCGAGAAGCTCGACAAGGATCGCTTCCGGCAGGGCCTCGGCGGTGAGGCCGAGGCCTATCAGGAGGTTGCGCGGCGGCTTGGTCTGCTCGAGGGCCAGGAAGGTGAGAACAGCGTGCTCGACTTCGACAGTCATCGCAAGAAGCGCGGAAAGTAACAACAATGTAACCAGGTAATCCATACTTGGATCAGCTAACCGACGATCATAGGATGAACCGACGTTCATCATCATGGCAACGGCAAGGTATTTGCCTTGCGCTGTGATGAACGGCGAAACTTCTTTTCCTCTGCTCCTTTCAACCGGGCAAGCGGCGACACATGTCGTCGTTTGAGCGGCGAGTTGCTTTGTGCCGCTCCAATGAAAAGATCAGGAGAAGTTTTGTGAAAAAGTTTGTTGCGCTGACCGCCGTCGCTACCGCCGCTCTTGCCGCCACCCCGGCGCTGGCGCAGGCGCCGCAGGGTCCGCGCGTCGAGGCGCTGGTCGGCTATGATGCCCCGCGCGTGAAGGTCAACGACGGCGGCATCAACGGCACCTTCAAGGACGAAGGCGTCGTCTATGGCGTGGGCGCGGGGTACGATTTCGCGTTGGGCAACGGCGCCTCGCTGGGTGTCGATGTCGAAGCGAGCGATTCGACGGTGAAGGAGAGCAACATCGCCGGGACGCTCAAGGCCGAGCGTGACCTCTACGCCGGCGGCCGCGTCAGCTTCCCGCTCGGTGCCGATGGCAGCAACGTGTATCTGAAGGGCGGCTACACCAACGCCCGCTTCAGCGCCGAAAGCGGTGCGCTGCGTGCCAAGGATGACCTCGACGGTTACCGCATCGGCGGCGGCGCGCAGTTCGCGCTGGCCGGCAAGGCGTACATCGGCGGCGAGTATCGCTTCAGCGATTACGAGAACAACGTCCGCCGCCACCAGCTCGTCGCGACGGTCGGCACCCGCTTCTAAGCGGCATCCGACCCCGCAAGGGCGTGAGACGAGGGGCGTCCGGCTGGTCCGGGCGCCCCTTTCCTTAAATGGCGCAAATCTGCTATCAGTGGTGTGCTGCAACCAGTTGGGAGGCGGGCCATGATCGAAGACAGTCGTATCTATTTCGCCCGCCGCGCCGCCGAAGAACAGGAGCGCGCGGAACAGGCGAAGGACCCGGTCGCCGCCGGGGTACATCGCCGGTTGCAGCGCGTGTATGTCGAACGGGCCAGTGTCGGCGACCGCTGGCAGGCCTCGGAGATCGTGGGCTAAAGCAACGACCGGCGCGCGGCTTCGAGCGCGGAGGCGGCGGCCTTGCGGCGTTCGGCGCGAAGGCGCGGATAGTCGGCGGCGGCTTCGTCGGTCAGCGCTCTGGCGAAGCGATCGCTGCGCAGGTCATCGAGGACGTCGCGCATTCGCTTCCGGGTGGCGTCGTCGACCAGGCGCGGAGCGCCGATACTAGCGCCTAGCTCGGCCGTGTTGCTAATCGCCTCGCGCATCCCGGCGATGCCGCGCGCTTCGACGAGATCGGCGAGGAGCTTCAGCTCGGACACGCATTCGAGATAAGCGAGCTGTGGGTCGATCCCGGCTTCGACCAGTGTCTCGAACCCGGCTTCGAGCAGTGCGGGCACCGCGCCCCATACGACCGCCCCTTCGTTGAAGAGGTCGGAGAGAGTCTCCTGTTCGAAGGTCGAGCGCAGCACTCCCGCGCCGGCGCGGCCGCTGCCGAGCGCGTGGGCGTAGGCGAGGGCGAGGGGCCAGGCGTTGCCGGTCGCGTCCTGCGCGACGGCCGCCAAGGCCACCATGCCCTTGCCCTCGTTATAAAGGCGGCGAAGCGCGGCGCCGGGGCCTTTGGGGGCGACCATGATGATGTCGAGGTCGGGGCGCGGCGTGATCAGGCCGTAGTGGATGCACAGGCCATGCGCGAAGCCGAGCGCGGCGCATGGTCTCAGCGACGGCTCGATCTCCGCGTAGATGGCGGGCAGGTGCTCGTCGGGGGCGAGCAGGACCACGATGTCGGCGTCGCTGGCTGCTTCGGCGGGTGGCAGGAGCGTCAGGCCCTCGCCGCGAACTTCGTCCGCCCGGCTGCTCCCGGGGCGAAGCCCGATGCGGACGGCGATCCCGCTGTCGCGCAGGTTGAGCGCCTGGGCGCGGCCCTGGTTACCATAGCCGATGATGGCGACGGAGCGGCCGTGAAGCGGCGCGGGGTCGAGCTCGGCGTCGGTCAGCATGCCTGTTCCTTGGCGGCGGCGAGGACGGTCTGCAAGGCGGCTTGGGCGTCGCTCTCGCGCTGGAGGCCGAGTTCCTGACCGCGAAACCAGGTGCGTTGGCGCTTGGCATATTGCCGCGTGGCGAGCTGCCCGGCGGCGATCATGTCGGCGCGGCTCGTCTCACCGCGCAGATGGGCGGCGATTTCGGGGACCCCGATGGCGCGCATCACGGGAAGGGTGGGGGAGAGGTGACGGTCGAGGAGCTGGCGGACCTCATCGAGAGCACCGGTCTCGATCATCTCAGCAAACCGGCGGTCGATGCGCGGCGAAAGCACGGCGGCGTCGGGCATCAGGACGGCGCCGAACAGCGCGACATCGCTTCGAATGCCGCCGGTCGTGCGTCCCTGCCAGCTTCTTAGCGGCGCGCCGGTTGACAGGACCACTTCGAGCGCACGGGCGATGCGGGTGGTGTCGTTGGCGTGGAGCCGGGCGGCGGCTTCGGGGTCGAGCTCGGTCAGGCGTCGATGATTGTCGGCCACGGACGCCGAGCGGACCTCGGCGCGGATAGCGGGATCGATCGGCGGGACTTCGGCGATGCCGTCGAGGAGGGTGCGAAGGTAGAGGCCGGTGCCGCCCACGAGGATCGGGAGCTGACCGCGTCCGTGCACCTCGGCGATCACTTCCTTTGCCTCCGCGGCCCAGTCGGCGGCGCTGCACGGCCGGGCGCCGTCGCGGTGGCCGAACAGGCGATGTTCGACCCCGCCCATCTCCGCCTCCGATGGGCGCGCGCTGACGATCTGGAGGTCGGCATAGACCTGCGCGCTGTCGGCGTTGACGATCACGCCGTTCGTGCGTTGGGCAAGCGAGACCCCCAGAGCCGACTTGCCGCTGGCGGTCGGCCCTGCGATGACGGCCAGAGGAGGAGCGCCCTTGATCATTGCGACGCTGATAGCAGCAGGAAGGCTTGGCGACAGCGACCTTGCCCGCGCGGTGGAGATTGCCGGCGGGGGCGAGGTCCGGTGGATCGATCAAGGCGACGCCGCCGACCTGTTGCTCGGACCGGTGGAAGACTGGCGCGATCTGCGCGACCGGCTCGAAGACGGATTGCCTGGGATCGATGTCGTGGTGCAGCCGGTCGAAAGCCGGGAGAAAAAATTGCTCGTCGCCGACATGGATTCGACCATGATCGGGCAGGAATGCATCGACGAGCTGGCCGATTTCGCCGGCAAGAAGGCCGAGATCGCCGCGGTGACCGAGCGGGCGATGCAGGGCGAAATGGATTTCGCCGAAGCGCTGCACGCCCGGGTGGCGGAGCTGAACGGCCTCGGCGTCGGCTGTATCGAGCGCTGCAGGACCGAGCGGGTGACGCACAACGAAGGCGCGCGGACGCTGGTCCAGACCATGCGCCGGCGCGGCGCGGCGACCTTGCTGGTGACCGGCGGATTTCACGATTTCGCCGACCCGCTGGCGTCCGAACTGGGCTTTCAGGAGGTCCGGGCCAACCATCTCGAAAGCATGTACGGGCATCTGACGGGCAAGGTGACGGGCGCGATCGTCGATGCGGCGGCCAAGGCAAAGGCGCTGACCGACCGGCGCGACCAGCTCGGCATTGCGCCGGGCGAGGTGCTGGCGGTCGGCGACGGCGCCAATGATGCGCCGATGATCAAGGAAGCGGGGCTGGGCATCAGCTATCGCGGCAAGCCCAAGCTTGAAGCGATCGCCGGCGCGCGGATCCGGCATAATGATCTGACAGCCCTGTTGTGGGCGCAGGGCATTCCGAAGGCGGAGTGGGCGAAAGGCTAGTTCGCCGCGACCGGAAAGCAGGCCTGCGGTTTCAACGCCGCGCAGGCGGCGGCGGCGGCGGCGCGGGTCGGGTAGGGGCCGACCTGCAGACGGGTCATGGTGCCCGATGGCACCAAGGTCATCCGCGCGCCGTTCAGGCGACCCTCCAATGAAGCAAAAAGCCGCTGCGCCGAGGCCGTATCCCGAAACGCGCCCAGCTGTATCCGGAACGCACCGGCGGCGGGCGGCGGAGTCGCCGGACGCGGCGTGGTCGGTGCGGTCGTTGTCTTGACCGGTGAGGATTTCGCGGGCCTTGCGGCGGGCGATGCCGGCGCGGACGCGAGCTGCTGGGCCAGCGCGACGCCCTTTTGCCGCTCCGCCAGCGGGATGACCTGGTCCATTTCGCCGAGCGTCGTGCGGGCGGGGGCGAGACCCTGCGCGGCCGAGCGGCTGACCAGCGCGTAGGCGCGGACGCGATCTTCGGGCACGCCGTCGCCATTGAACAGGGCGGTGCCGTAAACCAGCATCGCGCGCGGTTCGCCCGCGTCGCTGGCCTGTTTCAGCCAGCGCAGGGCGGCCGTGCGGTTGTTGTTCTGAAACAGGAGCAGGCCGAGACTGGTCTGCGCTTCGAGATGTCCGGTCCTTGCCGCCTGCTCGCAAAAGCGCTGCGCCGCGGCAAGATCGGCGGGCACGCCGCGGCCAAGCTTGTAGGCTTGTCCCAAATTATAAGCGGCGTCGGCCGAGCCCCTGGCGGCCAGCGGACGCCAGATCGCGACCGCCTGTTCGGGCTTGCCCGCGCCCCAGGCGTCGATCCCGGCCCGGACGCTTTGCGCGGAGGCGGGCACCGCCACCAGCAGCGCCGCCGCGAATAGACCGATCAAACGCATGACACCCCTCCGTTCGCCCGCAGTCTAATCGAGCTGGCCCCTGACGTTAACCGGATTTTAGGCCTGCCCCGGCATTCCAGTCGGACAAGATTGAAGCACCTTACCCGAGGGGATCGGAATGCGCGTTCTGGCTATGGCATCGCAGAAGGGGGGATCGGGCAAGACCACGCTCTCCGGCCATCTTGCGGTGCAGGCGCAATTGGCGGGCGCTGGCCCGGTCTGCCTGATCGATATCGATCCGCAGGGCTCACTGGCCGACTGGTGGAACGAGCGCGAAACGGAAATGCCCGCATTCGCGCAGACTACGGTGGCGCGCTTGGCGAGCGATCTCGAGGTTCTTCGCCAGCAGGGGTTCCGCCTCGCGGTGATCGACACGCCGCCGGCCATCACCATGGCGATCCAGAGCGTGATCGCGGTGGCCGAGCTGATCGTCATCCCGACCCGTCCGAGCCCGCACGATCTGCGCGCCGTGGGCGCCACGGTCGATCTTTGCGAACGCGCCGGCAAGCCGCTGATCTTCGTGGTCAACGCGGCGACCCCCAAGGCCAAGATCACTTATGAGGCCGCGGTTGCGCTGTCGCAGCACGGTACGGTGGCGCCGGTCACGCTTCACCATCGCACCGATTTCGCCGCGTCGATGATCGACGGCCGGACGGTCATGGAAGTCGATCCCAAGGGCAAGTCGGCGGGCGAGGTCACCGCGCTGTGGGAGTATATCTCCGACCGGCTCGAAAAGAATTTCCGCCGCACCGTGTTCGCGGCTCCTGGCGCGTCGCCGGGTGTCGGAGCGGTCGCGCCGCGTCCCGTCGGTGGCTTCGGTCGCCGCGTGGTTGGCTAAGGGAGCGTATTTCCCATGATGAAGAGCGAACCCAAGCCCTTCGCGTCGCTGTCCTCGGGGCTGCTTGCCCGCAAGGGCGCGGCACGACCGGCGATGCGGCCTCAGGGCTTTGGCCAGATGGGCAGCGGTCTTGAGGACCTCGGCTGGAACGACATGGGCTTCGAGCCGCCGCGTCCGACGCTGGCGCCGGTCCCGGTCGGCGAAGAGCCGCATCCCGCCGTCCGGCCGAATCCAGCCCTCGGCCTGACCCCGGCGAGCCCGGTCCATGCGGTGCAGGAAGAGATCGTCCATCGCTTCGTGAACGAACCCGCCGACGATGTCGTCGACGAGACGGCCGAGCCGATCCCCGACGACGCGGCGCCGCTGGAAGAGCTCGCCGAGCCGGTCGCCAGGCAGGCGCTCGCCGAACCGGTCGCCGAGGTCCCCGAGGTTCGCGCCGAGCGTGTGGTCCCGGTGGCGCCGGCTCCTGCCAGGGCACCGCGCAGCCGGGCCGGGACGGGCAAGGCCAAGGCCGCCTTCACCCTGCGTCTCGACCAGGATCGTCACCTCAAGCTTCGCCTCGCCTGTGCGGTAACCGGCGTGTCGGCTCAGCAACTGGTCACCCGCGCGCTCGACGAGTTGCTGGCGACCATGCCCGAGCTCGACGCCATGGCCAGCCGCGCCCCCGAGCGCCAGTCAGTCTAAGGGATAAGCATCATGACCAAGCCCAGGAACGCTCTTTTCGCCGCTTCGAGCATCGTCATGGCGGTTGCGCTGACGGGCTGTGCGCTTGGCGGCGGCTCGACCAAGCGCTTCGGTGGGATGGTCGAGAACAGCAATATCGGCGTGGCGATGCGCGCCCATCTCGCGCTTCAGCAGGGCGATGTCGCCTCCGCCATCGCGCTGGCTGAAAAGGCGGTCGAAAAGAGTCCGACCGACGCGGCGTTCCGGACCTTGCTCGGCAATGCTTATCTTGCCGGTGGCCGCTTCCGCTCGGCCGAAGCGGCCTTCGCCGATGCCCTGGCGATGTATCCCGATCAGGCGGGCGTGCCGCTTAAGCTCGTGCTGACGCAGGTCGCGCAGGGCAAGGCCGACGCCGCGGCCCAGACGCTGGATACCTATGTGCAGGTCATCAGCCCTGCCGACGCCGGTCTCGCCATGGCGCTGGCCGGGCGTCCGGGCGCTGCCATCGAGATGCTCGACGTCGCCGCGCGTGGGGCCGATGCCGATGCGCGGGTGCGCCAGAACCTGGCGTTGGCGCATGCCATCGCCGGCGACTGGTTGCGCGCGCGTCAGGTTGCGGCGCAGGATCTTGCGGGCGATCAGCTCGAGGTGCGGATGAGCGAATGGGCGGCCTTTGCCCGCCCCGGCACGGCGCCCGCCTCGCAGGTCGCGTCGCTGATCGGGGTCAAGGCACCCGCCTTGGTCGATGCCGGGATGCCGGTGCGCCTGGCGCGCAAGATCGAGAGCAAGAACGACGAGATCCTTTTTGCCGAAGCAGCCCCGGTGCCCCAGGCCCCGGTGCCTGCCGCAAGCGAGCCAGTGGCCGTTGCCGCCGCGCCGGTCGAGGAGGCCGCTCCGGTTGGCTACGCGCAGGCCGAGGCGCCGGCTCCCGTCGCCGTGGCGCAGGCCAATGTGCCGGTTTCGGTCGCCGCGCCCGCGCCCGATGTGGTCGCTATGGTCGACAGCCTGCGGGCCGAGCGGATCAAGCCGAACGGCAGCCTGCCCAAGGTCGCCGAGCTTCGCCGCGCCGCCGCCAAGCGGTTCGGCGCGAGCAAGGCGGTGGTTCAGCTGGGCGCTTATTCGACCCCGTCGGGTCTCAAGGCCGGGTGGGAAACGCTGTCGCGCCGTCATGGCGGGCTGAGCGCTTACGTGCCGGCCAGCGCGCGTTTCAACGATGCCCGCGGCTCGGTCTATCGGCTGAGCCTCAAGGGGTTCGCCAGCGACAGCGAAGCGCGCGCGCTGTGCATGAAGCTGAAGGCCAGCGGCGCGACCTGCTTCGTGCGCAATGCCGCCGGCGACGCGCCGGTCCGCTTCGCGAGCAAGTAAGCGCTCGGACTCAGCCCTCGACCAGCATGTCGAGTACGGCCATCCGCATCGCAACGCCGTTCGCGACCTGACGCAGGATGAGCGAGCGGCCGGCAAGGTCCGCGACCTCGTCGGCGATTTCGACCCCGCGGTTCATCGGGCCGGGGTGGAGCACCACCGCGTCGGGCTTGGCCAGCGCCAGTCGCTCCGGCGTCAGCCCGAACTGACGCAGATATTCGCCGGGCAAATCGCCCAGATCTTCGTCGAGACGCTCACGCTGCACGCGCAGCATCATCACCGCATCGGCGTCGGCGATGGCCTCGTCGATCGACAGGGTCTCGACGTCGCCGGGCATCAGCGCCGGCGGGCCTGCAAGGCGCACCGTGGCACCGAGGCGGGGGAGCAAAGCCGCGTTGGAATGGGCGACGCGGCTGTGCAGGATGTCGCCGCAGATCGCGACGGTGCGGCCTTCGAGGCTGCCGAAATGCTGTCGCAGCGTCAGCGCGTCGAGCAGGGCCTGGGTCGGGTGCTCGTTGGTGCCGTCGCCGGCATTGACCACCGGGCGATCGACCAGCGCCGCGACTTCTTCAGCCGCGCCGTTCTGGCGGTGGCGGAGGACCAGGGCGTCGGGCTGCATCGCCCCCAAGGTCTGCGCGGTGTCGGCGAGGGTTTCGCCCTTTTTGACGCTGCTATGTTCGACCGACAGTGTGATCGCCTGCGCGCCGAGACGGGCGGCCGCCTGGGCGAAGCTCATCGCGGTGCGGGTGCTGTTCTCGTAGAAGCAGTTGAAGACGGTCCGCCCGGCCAGCCGGTCGCGGCCGCTGCGCGGATCGTCGGCGAAACCCTGCGCCGCGGCGAACAGGGCGGCGAGCTGCGAGTCGCTTAGCGACGAGATGGAAATGAGGTGCACAAGCGCGCCTGCTAGCTTGGCCGCGGCAACATGCAAAGGGCGTCGAGCGCGCCTTGGAGGATGTGCGCTGCGGCGAGTTTGTCGACGGCTTCGGCGCGCTTGGCGCGGCTGACGTCGGCGGCGATCATCGCGCGTTCGACGGCCTGGGTCGACCAGCGCTCGTCCCACAGCAGCACGGGGAGGGCGAGGGGCGCGAGGTTGCGGGCGAAGGCGCGGGTCGACTGGGTGCGGGGCGAGTCGGTGCCGTCCATGTTGAGGGGGAGGCCGACCACCAGTCCCTTGACCGAGTGGCGCTCGATGAACTTGCGCAGTTGGGCGAGGTCGGCGGTGAACTTGGTGCGGCGGATCGTCTCGGCCGGGCCGGCGAAGCTCCACCCGGAATCGCACAGCGCAAGGCCGATGGTCTTGGTCCCGACATCGAGCCCGGCGAGCACGCCGCCTTCCGGCAGCGCCGCGAGGAAGTCGGCGGCGACGGCGGTGATCACGGCTTGAACGCGTTCACGCGCCCGCGCGCATCGGCGCGGATGTTGGCCCAGAACAGGGCATAGTCGTAGACGTGATAGTTGTTGCCCGGCAGGACATAGGGTCCAAGGTCGGGCAGCTTGTCGTCGACCCCGGCGATAATCAGGAAATGATCGCGGCACATCGCGCCGACCGCGCCCTGAACGAGGTTGGCGTCGCGCAGGCTCGAATCGGTCGGGACCAGCGTCCCGTCGTTGCGGGCGAAGTTGGTGATCTCACCCGGCACGCCGTCATCGTCGGAGCCCGACAGCGGATTGTAGCAGATGATGTCCTGCCGCCGCCGCTTCTGGCCGTTGAACCCGGTGGTGCCTTCGAAGGCCGCGGTGATGAGGTCGGTGTTTGCCGGCTGCGCATAGGTTTGCCACGAAACAAGGCAGCGCGTGTCGAGATTGTTCTGGCAGGCGGCTAGACCCATTGCGGGCAGATCGGCGGTGCGGCTGACCGGCCAGCCGACCACGTAGGCGGCGACGACCCGCTTTTGCAGCGCGGGGTCCTTCGCCACCTTTTCCCGCAGCAGGCGGGTAAGATGCAGCGCACCCTGGCTATGCCCGGCGAGGATGATCGGTGCGGTCGGCTCCTGCATCAGGAATCGGTCGAAGGCACGCGCCACGTCGGAATAAGCGAGGTCGAGCGCGGCTGTGGCGTCGTCCCCCGTGTCGAGAAAGGCGCCAAATGCCGCTTGCCGGTATTTGGGCGCATAGACCCGCGAGAAATTGAACGCGCTGGCCTGGCTGCGGACAAACAGCTGCGCGCGTGACTGGCTTTCGCCGTCGCCCAGCAGCGCATTCCAGCGATCGCGCTGCAGATAGGTCGTCGGGTGGATGTAAAAGGTCGCCGCCTCGACCTTGCCGGCGGGCTCGGCGCCGATTCCTTGCGGCTTCCACTCGGCCGGGCCGGGCGGAACCGTATCGGGCAGGTTGAGCCAATTCTCCGTCTGCACGTAGTCGGGGCCGCTGGCGGGGGGCGGGGCCTCATACGGAACAGTCGGCAGCGCCTGTTTGCGCAGCACCGTGCCGCCGTATTGGAATACGGCAAAGGCGCCGGCAACGACGACCAGGGTCAGCAGAAAGATGACGACGAGAAAGCGGCGGGCGCACATGGGGAGCGCAGGTAGGGCGGCGGCGCGGCAAAGCCAAGTTGACTTGAAGGCCGGGCGGGGCTTGGCTGCGACCAGCCATGTGAAAGGGTATCCGTCTTGAAGATCAAGCTCTCCGCGCTTCTGCTGCTCACCACCGCCGCTTGTGCGACGGTTCCCGCCGACGAGGGGACGCCGGTCGCCGCGGCGAGCGCGCCGGTGGGGCCGGTTGAGCCTGTCGTCGATCCGCTGGCGGAGGATCAGCGCCTGACGACCTTTCTCGACGCCGCGTTCGAGGAGCAGGTCGCGCGTTCGCCGCAGGGGCTGACCAGCCTTGGCCGCAAGGATCGCTATGGTGAATTGAACAGCTACACCGATGCCAACGCTGCCGAGAATCTGGCGCTGTCGCAGCGGCAGCTTGCCGCGATGCGCGCGCAGTTCAATCCGGAGCGGCTGAGCCCTAGCGGCCGGCTCAGCTACCGCTTGTTCGAAGACGAAGTGCAGCAGGACGTCGAGAACTTCCGCTGGCGGCGCCACGGCTTCATCGCCAGCACCAACGGCAGCCCGGCGGGGTCGCTGCCGGTGTTCCTGATCAACAATCACAAGATCGACACGGTCGCCGACGCCGAAGCCTATATCTCGCGCCTGAACGCGGTCGAGCGGGTGATGAACGAGATCACCGCCAACATGCGCGCGCAGACGGCGGCGGGGATCGTGCCGTCGACCTTCAACTTCGCGCCGGTTCGCCGCGACGCCGAAAAGGTGCTGGCCGGCGCGCCCTTCACCCAGGGCCCCGACACGCCGGTTTACGCCGATTTCAAGGCCAAGGTCGGCAAATTGAACGTCCCGCAAGCCGAGAAGGATCGCCTGCTTGCCGCGGCCAGCGCGGCGATGACCGGTCCGATGCAGCGCGGCTATCGCACTTTTCTCGCGACCTGGGCCGACACCGAGAAACTGGCAAAGGGCAATCGCGGTGCCTGGGCGCTGCCCGACGGCGCGGCCTTTTATGCCAATCGCCTCAAGAACTCGACCACCACCACCATGAATGCCGAGCAAATCCACCAGCTCGGCCTTAACCAGGTGGCGGCGATCCATGCCCGGATGGAGGTCATCAAGAACCAGGTCGGTTTCAAGGGCACGCTGCGCCAGTTTTTCGACGAGCTACGCAGCAATCCAAAGTATCGCTACCCCGACACCGACGCCGGCCGCGCCGCCTATATCAAGGACGCGGAGGGCTTCGTCGCGCAGGTGATGGCGAAGTCGCCGCAATGGTTCCGCCGCTTGCCCAAGGCGCCGCTGGAAGTACGCGCGGTCGAAAAGTGGCGCGAGGGAACGGCGTCCATCGCCTTTTATAATTCGCCGAGCGAGGACGGCACGCGTCCCGGCATCTATTATTCCAACCTCGCCAACATGGCCGACGTGTCCAAGCCGCAGCTCGAGGCGCGCAGCTATCACGAGGGCGCGCCGGGGCACCACTTCCAGATCGCGCTGGCGCAGGAGCTGCCGAATGTTCCCAAGTTCCGGCGCTTCGGCGGCTATGGCGCATATGCCGAGGGCTGGGGCCTTTATGCCGAGGGCCTCGGCAAGGAGATGGGCTTCTACCAGGACCCGATCAGCGAGTTCGGCATGCTCTCGACCCAGGTCTGGCGGGCGGTCCGGCTGGTGGTCGACAGCGGCATCCACGACAAGCGCTGGACCCGCGAGCAGACGATCGACTATTTCATGGAAAACGCGCCGCTGTCCCGCGCCGACGCGGTGCGTGAAGTCGAACGCTATTTCAACAATCCCGGGCAGGCGACCAGCTACATGGTGGGGCAGCTGAAAATCCTCGAGCTGCGCGACCGTGCGAAGAAGGAGCTTGGCGACCGCTTCGACATCCGCGATTTCCACGCCGCGGTGCTGGAGAACGGCTCGCTGCCGCTAGATGTGCTCGAAGAGCAGGTGAACGCCTACATCGCGGCCAAGAAGGCTTCATAGCGCTCTTTTGGGAGCGTCTCGTCCGCCCAGAATTGTGATAGCTTTTGGGTCGACTCGCAAATGGGGGTTTGCAACATGCGGCACGTTCTTCTGTTCGGTATCGCTACTGGGATTCTCCTTTCGCCCAGCCAGGCCCAAATCACCCCCGAAATGCAGGCGTTGCAGAAGGCGCGAGGACAAACGAGTAAGCCAGTCTTGACCGAGCGCTATGGTGCTGACGACCTGCGGCGGGGTGAGCTTCGACTGCCCGCTGGCAAAGGGCCATTCCCGGTAGCCGTCCTGATCCACGGCGGCTGCTATCTTCGCGCGATCGGCGGCGATCAGAGTGGGTTCGCCCCGTTTGCCGATATGCTGGCCAAACGCGGCATTGCCAGTTGGAACATCGACTATCGCGCGCTGGGTGACACAGGAGCGGGCTGGCCTGGTACCTTTCAGGATGTCGCCGCGGGGGTGGATCATCTGAAGAACCTTGCCCGCCGCTATCCGCTTGATCTTCGGCGCGGTGCAATTGTCGGACACTCGGCGGGTGCGCATTTCGCCTTATGGGCGGCCTCGCGCCCCAAACTCGGCGGTACGTGGGCCAAAGTGGCGTGGAAGCCGACCGTGGTTGCCGCCATCGACGGCCCCGCGACGCTCGCCCCTTTCATCGGCGCGGACAAGGAAGAATGCGGCCAGCCGGTCATCGTGCCGCTGATGGGCGGGACTCCGGCCGAGCGCCCAGCCGAGTATCGCCTCGCCCAACCGCTCGACAATCTTCCGCTCGGTATCAAGATCCTTTCGGTACCGGCCTACTTCTCCTTCGCGCAGAAGCCTTTTGAGGCGGCGGCGAAAGCCAAGGGCGACCAGGTACTCAGTTTCACGCCAGCGAAAGCCGGGCATTTCAATATCATCACACCGGGCGACCCGGCGGGAGAGGCAGTCGCCGATTGGCTCGCGGCCAATCTTTTTACCCCCAAGCGCGCAGCGACAAGGCGTTAGGGTCCCAGTTCACCTCCCGTTCAAGCGGCGAGGCCGAGGCTGAGGGTAAGGCCGGGGGGCTTGTAGGAGCGTCGCCATGTCCCTTGTCCGCAATCTCGCCCTTGTCGCGATCGGTGCCGTTGGCCTGTCCGGCTGTGCCACCCTCGATCCCTATTCCGGCGTCTCGATCGGCGTCGGTTCAGGTTATTACGACCCTTATTACGGGGGCGGCTACGGCTATAACCGCGGCTACGCGCCTTATGGGACGTACGGGAGCTATGGCGGCTACGGCTCGCCCTACGGCGGTTATGGCTCGCCTTATGGAAGCTACGGTTCGCCTTATGGCGGCTGGAACGGCGGCTATTATTATCCGGGCACCGGCGCCTACGTCTACGATCAGCAGCGCCGCAGGTATCCGATCAGCGCGGCCCAGCGCCGCTATTGGGAGCAGCAGCGGATCGCGCGCAGCCGCAACCCCGCGATCCGCGAAAATTATCGCGAATATCGCGGCGAGCGCCGCGACGATCGCCGGGCGTATCGCACCGAGCGCCGCGAGGATCGTGCCGCGCGTGACGCCGGTACCGTGACCCGCGAGCAGTATCGCGCCGACCGCCAGCAGGACCGCCGCGAGTATCGCCGCGACCAGCGCCAGGACGTCCGCGAACTGCGCCGCGAAAACCGCCGGGACCGCCGCCCCCGCTAGGCCGTAGCGCAAGGGGGAGTTGAAGGCCCGGCTCCCCCTCGCTAACGCGCCTGCCATGTCCGTCGATACCGCCACCGTGCGGCACATCGCCAAGCTTGCGCGGCTCCGGATGAGCGACGCGGAAGTCGAGGCGCTGGTGCCCGAACTCAACAATATTCTCGGCTGGGTCGAGCAGCTCGGCGAGGTGGATACCTCGGGCGTCGAGCCGCTGGCGACAGTGGTCGAGCAGAAGCTGCGCCTGCGCGACGATGTGATCGACGCCGATCCGCTGACCGGCGGCAACGTCCGCGACAAGGTGCTGCTGAACGCGCCCGAAGCCCAGCACGGTTTCTTCGCCGTGCCCAAGGTGATCGAATAATGGCCGAGCTGACCAGCCTGACGCTGACCCAGCTGCGCGACGGGTTTCGTGGCGGCGAGTTTTCGGCGCGCGAGATCGCGACAAGCTTCAACGCCGCCGTCGCGGCCGCGCGGGCGCTCAACACTTATACGGTGGAAACGCCGGAGGATGCGCTGGCCTGCGCCGAGGCCGCCGACGCCGCGCGTCAGTCGGGCGACCTGAAGCCGTTGTCGGGCATTCCGCTCGGCATCAAGGACCTGTTCGCGACCGTGGGGGTCGACACCACCTCGGGCAGCAGGATCCTCGGCGGGTTCAAGCCGCCCTACGAAAGCACCGTCAGCGCCAAGCTGCGCGAAGCGGGCGCGGGGATGCTCGGCAAGCTCAACATGGACGAATTCGCGATGGGCTCGTCCAACGAGACCAGCGCCTACGGTGCAGTCATCAGCCCGTGGAGGCGGAGCGACGGCGGCAATGCCGCGCTGACGCCGGGCGGAAGCTCGGGCGGGTCGGCGGCGGCGGTCGCGGCGGGCCTGGCGCCGGGGGTCACGGGGACCGACACCGGCGGCTCAATCCGTCAGCCCGCCGCCTTCACCGGGATTACGGGCATCAAGCCGACTTACGGGCGTTGCTCGCGCTGGGGTATAGTCTCCTTCGCTTCCTCGCTCGACCAGGCCGGGCCGATGGCGCGCACGGTGCGCGATTGCGCGATCCTGTTGGAAGCGATGAGCGGGTTCGACCCCAAGGACGCCACCTCGCTCGACGCGCCGGTCCCGGCGTGGGAGCAGGGATTGTCGAGCGATCTCAAGGGTAAGCGCGTCGGTATTCCCAGGGAATATCGGATCGACGGCGTGCCGGACGAGATCAATGCGCTGTGGGACCAGGGCATCGCCTGGCTCAAGGATGCGGGCGCCGAGGTGGTCGAGATCAGCCTGCCGCACACCAAATATGCGCTGCCGACCTATTACATCATCGCGCCGGCCGAAGCCTCCTCCAACCTCGCCCGCTATGACGGGGTCCGCTATGGACTGCGCGAAGTGCCGGAGGGTGGCAATCTCGATGCCATGTATGCCGCGACCCGCGCGGCGGGCTTCGGGGCCGAGGTCAAGCGCCGGATCATGATCGGCACCTATGTGCTGAGCGCCGGCTTCTACGACGCCTATTTCACCAAGGCGCAGCGGGTCCGGGCGCTGATCAAGCAGGATTTCGCGCGGGCGTTCGAGCAGTGCGATGTCATCCTGACCCCGACCGCGCCAAGCGCGGCGTTCGGGATCGGCGAGAAGATGAGCGATCCGCTGGCGATGTATCTGAACGACGTGTTCGCGGTTCCGGCCAGCCTTGCCGGCCTGCCGGCGATGAGCGTGCCGGGCGGGCTCGACGCGCAGGGGCTGCCGCTCGGTCTGCACCTGATCGGACGGGAAATGGACGAGGCTGGCGTGCTGAATGCCGGCCTTGCGATCGAAGAACGCGCGGGCTTCACCGCCCGTCCGGGGAAGTGGTGGTAATGGCCGACGCAAACGCACCCTATCGCATCAGGGGCGAGACCGGCGAGTGGGAGGTCGTGATCGGCCTCGAGGTGCACGCGCAGGTCACCTCCAACGCCAAGCTGTTCAGCGGCGCGGCGACGGCCTTCGGGGCCGAGCCCAACACGCAGGTCAGCTTGGTCGACGCCGCCATGCCCGGCATGCTTCCGGTGCCGAACCGCGAGTGCATTCGCCAGGCGGTTCGCACCGGGCTCGCGATCGACGCCAAGATCAACAAATGGTCGCGGTTCGATCGCAAGAATTATTTCTACGCCGACCTGCCGCAGGGCTATCAGATCAGCCAGCTCTACCATCCGCTGGTGGGCGAGGGCTCGATCACCGTTCTCACCGACGAAAAGGACGATAGCAGCGCGCGGACCATCGGGGTCGAGCGCATCCACGTCGAGCAGGACGCCGGCAAGCTGATGCACGACCAGCATCCGACCATGAGCTACGTCGATCTCAATCGATCGGGCGTGGCGCTGATGGAGATCGTGTCCAAGCCCGACCTCCGCTCACCGGCCGAGGCCGGGGCCTATCTGCGCAAGCTGCGCGCGATCCTGCGTTATGTCGGAAGCTGCGACGGCAACATGGAGGAAGGCTCCATGCGCGCCGACGTCAACGTGTCGGTGCGCAAGCCGGGCGATGAGTTCGGCACGCGGACCGAGACCAAGAACGTCAACTCGGTCCGCTTCGTGCAGCAGGTGATCGAGCATGAGGCGCGCCGGCAGATCGAGATTCTCGAGGAAGGCGGGTCGATCGTCCAGGAAACCCGGCTGTACGATCCCGACAAGGGCGAGACGCGATCGCTGCGGTCGAAGGAAGACGCGCACGATTATCGCTATTTCCCCGATCCAGACCTGCTTCCGCTGGAGCTCGACGACCAGTTCATCGAGGACTGCCGCGCCTCGCTGCCTGAGCTGCCGGACGCCAAGCGCAAGCGATACGAGGCGGCGGGGATCACCGCCTATAACGCCAGCGTGCTGACCGCCGAAGTCGAGACGGCGCGGTGGTTCGATGCGCTGCTGGACGCCGGGGCCGAGCCGGTTCGGGCGGCTAACTGGGTGGTGGCCGAACTGTTCGGTGCGCTCAACCGTCTCGGCAAGGACATTGCCGATTGCCCGGTCACGCCCGCGCAGGCGGCCGAGCTGCTCGGTCTGGTCGCCGACGGTACGATCAGCGGTTCGATCGCCAAGACGGTGTTCGAGAAGATGCTCGAGACCGGCGACGGCGCCAATGCCATCGTCGAGCGTGAAGGGCTGAAGCAGAATAGCGACACCGGTGCGATCGACGCCGAGATCGACAAGATCCTCGTCGCCAATGCCGACAAGGTCGCGCAGTACAAGGACGGCAAGGTGCAGCTGTTCGGCTTCTTCGTCGGGCAGACGATGAAGGCGATGGCGGGCAAGGCCAATCCGGGTGTGGTGAACGAACGGCTGAAGGCCAAGCTCGGCTAGTCATGGCGGCGACGCATCGGCGCTGCTACACGGCGGCGATGCGTCACCTGTTCCTTGCCGCCGCCGCGGCCCTCCTCGCCGCTCCCGCTGTCGCTCAGGCTCCGGCCAAGCCGCCCAAGCTGGTCATCGCCATCTCGATCGACCAGTTTTCGAGCGATCTGTTCGAAGCCTATCGCCCGCATTTCACCGGGGGGCTTCGCCGCCTCGCGGCTGGCGGAGTGACGTTCGCCAATGGCTATCAAAGCCATGCCGCGACCGAGACCTGTCCGGGGCACTCGACCTTGCTGACCGGGCGCCATCCCGCCGCGACTGGGATCGTCGCGAACGACTGGATCGACCAGAATGCGCCGCGCGCCGACAAGTCGGTCTACTGCGCCGAGGACGAGCGCGTCGCCGGAGCCACGTCGTCCAATTATACGGTCAGTCCGGTGCACCTGCGCGCCACCACCTTTGGCGAGCGGCTGAAGGCGGTCAGCCCGCGTAGCCGCAATGTCGCCGTGGCGGGCAAGGACCGCGCGGCGGTGATGATGAGCGGGCAGGCGCCCGATCAGCGCTGGTATTGGGACGGCAAGGCGTGGACCACCGATTTGAAGTCGGCGCCGGTGCCGCGCACCATCACCGCCTTCCGCCCGGCGTTTGCCGCCGCCTTTGCCCAGCCCCGCGCCGGGCTGGAGCCGACGCCTTTGTGCCAGGCGCGGGCGACGCCCTATCAGATCACGCCGACGCTGACCGTCGGCAACGGCACGCTCGCCCGCGGCGCGGGGGACAACCGCAATTTCCGCGCCAGCCCCGAGATCGACGGGGCGACGTTGGCGATCGCACTGGGATTGGTCGGCGAAATGGGCCTCGGCAAAGGCGCGGCGACCGATGTGCTGAGCGTCAGCCTGTCGGGAACCGATTATGTCGGGCACAGCTATGGCTGGGGCGGGCAGGAGATGTGCCTGCAGATGCTCGGCCTCGACCGCGAGCTCGATGGCTTCTTCGCCGCGCTGGATGCCGCCAGGATCGATTATGCGGTGGTGCTGAGCGCCGATCACGGCGGGCTGGACCTGGTTGAGCGGCTGCGGGCGGGGGGCGTGAGCGACGCGCAGCGGCTCGATCCCGGATTCACCGTCGAGAATATCGGCAAGCAACTGGCGGGGCGGATCGGGCGGAGCGCGCCGGTGCTGCTGGGCGGGTCGGTCGGGGACGTGTGGATCGACAAGAGCCTGTCGGCCGCCGACCGCCGCACCGTCGAGGCCGGGGCCATCGCCATCGCCAAGGCCCACCCGCAGGTCGAGACGGTGTTCACCGCCGCCGAGATGGCCGCGACCCCGATGCCGAGCGGCGATCCGTCCAAATGGACGCTCCGCCAGCGCTATCGCGCGAGCTTCGATCCGGCGCGGTCGGGCGACCTGCTGATCGTGCTCAAGAGCCACGTGGCGGCGATCTCGAAGCCCGGCGTCGGCTATGTCGCGAGCCACGGGTCGCCGTGGGATTACGACCGCCGCGTGCCGATCCTCTTCTGGCGCCCGGGCCTGAAGCCCGCGTCCCCGACCGCCGCCGCCGACACGGTGGACATCCTGCCGACGCTGGCGAGCTGGGTCGGGCTGCCGATCGCGCCGGGCAGCGTCGACGGCGTGTGCCGCCGTGAGGTCGCCGCCTGCCGATAGGGCGGTGAGCCGGGCATCCGGCGGTCGGTCCGTCCTTGCGCGGGAGCGGGCGACAGGGGGTCGCCGGGCGCGGGCGCGACGCTGAAGAAGGTCACAAAGGTCACTGGTGACGGGGGTGCGCTCGCCATGCCCGCGGCCCCGTTTTTCCCTCTGGCGGGGACAAGATGAACAAGGTCACACGGTGTGACCCTGATTGCCGGAATGGCGGCAGCAAGGCGGCGGCGGTGGCGCCGGGCGGCGGACAGGCTGCGGCAGCGGTGCGCGTCGCCCCCGGCGGCACGCCGCGAGCGCGCCAGCGCGAGGCCGGTCCGGGGTGGCTGGGAAAGGGGAGGGGTGCCCATCGATCAGGGTAGATCAGATGGAGTCCTACATTTCAATTGCGAGCGTGGGGTAGCGTCAGGAAGCCTGGAGCGAGGCTAAACCTGCAATTTATCTGATGCGCTGCGTTGAGCCTGCCGCAGCGAAGAGCCGGGCGATGCCAATTGGCGACGCCGGCGACGGGTCGGACCTGTTGGTCGACGATTATGCGAGAATGGTTGGCGAGCAAGGCCTGGCAATCCGCGCTAAACCTACATTGTGGCAATCAAGGCGCATGGCGCTACACAGTGTGCGATGCTTGGCCGCGACCATAAACAAAAGTTAAGTCTCCCGCGCTACGCCGGCGCGGCCATGTTTGTAAGCCGGTTGCGTCATCGTCTCGCGGTTGGAGAGATCGACACTCCGATGGGCCGAGCGCTCGTCGAGGAACGCTATGCGGCGCTTCGTCGGCAGGTGCCAATCCTATACGTGCTGGCGACGACGAATGTTGTTGCCCTGCAGGTCACCACCAAGGGCACGATCTCGCTGGGGCTCGAAGTCACTACCATCATGCTGGCATGCGCGATTGCGCGGACATGGCTATGGCTGCGTTCGACTTCCGATCCTGACCATCAGCTGATGTTCTCGCGCATCTGCCAGGCGTGTTGGGTCAATGCCTTCATGTGCACGTTGCTGGCCGGGTGGTGCTGGCACCTGCTCGGGACAGCGCCGTCGGACACGCATATGGCGATTTTCCTGCTCGGCGGCTTCACGGCGGTCGGCATTGCTTTCGGTCTGAGCGCGGTGCCGCTGGCGGCTTATCTCACGTTGCTTCTGCTGGGGCTTCCGCTCGCCGTCATCGGCTTGCAGTCGCCCAATCCGAAATATGTCGGTGCCGCGGTCAGTCTTGGCGTGGTGATGTTCCTGGTCGTGCAGCTGATCGCCCGGCAAAGCGCCCAGTTCACCACCATCGTTCGTTCGCGCTGGGCGATCGGCCAGCAGCAGGAACTGGCCGAGACGGCACGTCAGGAAGCGATCACCGCCGCGACGACCGATTGTCTGACCGGTCTTCCCAATCGCCGCGCCTTCGTGGCGGCCGTCGCGGATTGCGCGGCCAGCGGCCAGCCGTTCGCCGTCGCGGTGACCGACGTCGACCGGTTCAAGGTCGTCAACGACACCTACGGACACAGCTATGGCGACGCACTGCTAAAGGTCGTCGCCAAGCGATTGACGCGGGCCGCGCCGGCGCAGTGCCTGGTGGCGCGGATGGGCGGAGACGAATTCGGAATCCTGTTTCCGTCGACGATGTCGCAAAGCGATGCCCGCGAAGCCGGCAAGCGTCTGTTGAAGAAGGTCAATCGGCCGGCGATCGTCGAGCGCCGCAAGTTTCCGCTCTTCGTGAGCTGCGGCATCGCCCTGTCGCGTGACGGCGTCGAGGCTACGCCCTCCCGCGTGCTGACCGACGCTGACATCGCCCTTTACGATGCCAAGGCGCAGGCAGGAAGCGACGTTGCGGTGTTCGAGCCCGCCATGGATGTGCCGCGTCAGCGCCGGGCAAGGATCGAACATGCGTTGCAGGCCGCCGACGTCACCCAACGCATCGCAGTCTTTTTTCAGCCCATCATCGATCTGACGACCGGGCGCCCCGTGGCGAACGAGGCCTTGGCCCGGTGGACCGACCCGGAGCTCGGCAATGTGCCGCCTTCGGAGTTCGTGAGTATCGCCGAGCAGCTGAACGTTATCGGCAACCTTGGCGATCACCTGATGAAGCTCGCGATTGGCGAAGTCGCGTACTGGGATCCGACCATTCGCCTGTCGCTGAACCTCAGTGCGGTTCAGCTTTGTTCGGCCGACCTTTCGGAAAAGGTGCTGGATGCGCTCACGGAAGCGGGTCTCGGGCCGGACCGGTTGCAGGTCGAGGTGACCGAAACTGCGCTGTTTGCCGATTTCGCTACGGCCAAGCGCAATCTTGCCAGCCTTCGCGCGGCCGGGGTCATGGTGGTGCTCGATGACTTTGGCGCTGGCTATGCCTCGATCGGCTATCTGCGCGAGTTCCAGTTCGACCAGATCAAATTGGATGGCGCGCTGGTCACCGCGGCCTTGGACAATGCGGACGGCGAGCGCCTGCTAGGCGCGGTGATCTCGCTCTGCCGCGGGATCGGCGTGCCCATCGTCGCCGAGCATATCGAAAGCGAGCGCCACCTCACCTTGATGCTCAAGCTCGGCTGCACCCTTGGCCAAGGCTATTGGCTGCAACCGCCGGTACCTGGCGCGGAATTGCTGCAGCAGCCGTTCCCGCCGAGCGATCCTGTGCAAACGGAGTTGGCGCGCTCGGCGGCCTAAGGGCGGGCCTTGCATCTTGCGTGGCTTGAGCCTGGCTCTCTATCACGAAGGACGCTCGGCGTCAGGCGCCGGCGAAGGTGACGGCCTCGATCTTGTTGCCGTCGGGGTCACGGACAAAGGCGGCGTAATAATTGGGATCGTATTCGGGGCGCAGTCCGGGGGGCCCGTCGTCGCTGCCGCCGTGGGCCAGCGCCACACGGTAAAAAGCATCGACCGCGGCGCGATGTTCGACTTCGAAGGCGACGTGGATACCGTTGCCGGGAGCGGCGGGTTTGCCATCGGCCGGCAGGTTGAGGCTGAACGCGGTGATGCCGGCGCCGTAGCCGACCGCCTCCGCGACATCGAGCGTGCGGCGCAGGCCAAGCTCGGCCATGACAGGATCGTAGAAAGCGCGAGCGCGGGCGAGGTCGGCGGTGCCGAGCGACACGTGATGGAGCATGGCGGGGCAACTTGCCTCCGCCACGCCCGGTTCCGCTTACTGGTCGAGGAAGCTCCGCATCTTCCGGCTGCGGCTCGGGTGCTTCAGCTTCCTGAGCGCCTTGGCTTCAATCTGCCGAATACGCTCGCGGGTCACGCTGAATTGCTGGCCGACTTCCTCGAGGGTGTGGTCGGTGTTCATGCCGATGCCGAAGCGCATGCGCAGCACGCGTTCTTCGCGCGGGGTGAGCGAGGCGAGGACGCGGGTGACGGTTTCCTTGAGGTTGGCCTGGATCGCGGCATCGACCGGGATGACGGCGTTCTTGTCCTCGATGAAATCACCGAGGTGGCTGTCTTCCTCGTCGCCGATCGGGGTTTCGAGGCTGATCGGCTCCTTGGCGATCTTCATCACCTTGCGGACCTTCTCCAGCGGCATGGAGAGGCGCTCGGCCAGTTCTTCGGGCGTCGGCTCGCGGCCGGTTTCGTGAAGGAACTGGCGGCTGGTGCGGACCAGCTTGTTGATCGTCTCGATCATGTGGACCGGGATGCGGATGGTCCGCGCCTGGTCGGCGATCGAGCGAGTGATCGCCTGGCGGATCCACCAGGTCGCGTAGGTCGAGAATTTGTAGCCGCGGCGATATTCGAACTTATCGACCGCCTTCATCAGGCCGATGTTGCCTTCCTGGATCAAGTCCAGGAACTGCAGGCCGCGGTTGGTGTATTTCTTGGCGATGGAGATGACGAGGCGGAGGTTCGCTTCGACCATTTCCTTTTTGGCGATGCGGGCTTCGCGCTCGGCCTTCTGGACCTGATTGACGATGCGCCGAAATTCGCTGAGCGCCATGCCGGTCGACTGGGCGATTTCACCGATTTCGGTGCGGATGCGATCGACGGTGTCGACTTCGGTCGCGGCAAAGGCGGCGAATTTCTTGTCGATCTTGGCCGCGCGTTCGAGCCAGCTGTCGTCGAGCTCATGGCCCATGTAGCTGTCGAGAAACGCCTTGCGCGGCACGCGGTGGCGTTCGGCGAGGCGCAGCATCTGGCCGCCGAGCGCGGTGAGGCGGCGGTTGTAGGCGTAAAGCTGCTCGACCAGATACTCGATCTTGGCGTTGTGGAACTGGACGCTTTCGACCTCGGCGGTCAGCGTCTCGCGCAGCTTCTGATATTCCTTCTCCTTGGCGGGCGAGAAGGGGGTGCCGGCCGCCATGCAGGCGAGGCGGGCGTCCTGGAGCTTGGCGAATTTCCGGTAATGGTCGGTGATCGCCGCGAATTTTTCGAGCGCGCTGGGCTTCAGCGTTTCTTCCATCTGGGCGAGGGACAGGGTGTTGTCCTCTTCCTCTTCCTCAGCGGGCTTGGGCGCGCGGTTTTCGCGCAGTTCGTCCTCATCGTCGTCGGCGGGGGCCGATTCGGGCTCGTCTTCGTCCTTGAGCGTCGGGCCAGCGGCGGCGGCGGTGACTTCGCCTTCGCCGTCTTCGTCGTTTTCGGCGGCGTTCAATTGCTCGGCCGAAGGGCCCTTGGACAGCATGGCTTCGAGATCGAGGATCTCGCGCAGCTGCATGCGGCCTTCATTCAAGGCCGTCGACCATTCGATGATCGCGTTGAAGGTGATCGGGCTTTCGCACAGGCCCCAGATCATGGTGTCGCGGCCGGCCTCGATACGCTTGGCGATCGCGATTTCGCCCTCGCGGGAGAGCAGTTCCACCGCGCCCATTTCGCGCAGGTACATGCGGACGGGATCGTCGGTGCGATCAACCGTCTCCTTCTTGACCGCAGCGGCGGGGCGCGGGCCACCGTCGTCGAGCGGATCGACTTCGTCTTCGGAAGCGGTTTCGGAGTCGTTCTCCTCCTCGTCGTCGCCGCCTTCTTCCTTTTCGACGATCTGCACGCCCATGTCGTTGAGCGCGGACATGACGTCCTCGATCTGCTCGGAACTCATCTGGTCCTGAGGCAGCGCTTCGTTCAGTTCGTCGATGGTGATCGTGCCACGCTTTTTGGCGCGCGCGATCAGCTTCTTCACCGAAGCGTCATTGAGATCGATGAGGGGGGCGTCGCCGCCGTCCTGATCGTCGGTGTCCTGGGTTTCAACTTTGGCCATGGTTGCGGGTTCGCTTAGTCGCTGGCGCTGTAATCTGCCAGTCTCTTGGTTGTTTCCTGATTCGCAAGCAGCAGACGGTGCTGTTCGGCCACAGCTTGCGGGTCGTCCATCACTCGCGCCGAGACTTCGGCCAAGCCTTGCGCAATCTCGTGGCGGTCGCCGAGCAGTTCGATCACTGCCCGGAGGTCCGCCCGCGCCTGGGCCGGCTCCGTGTCGGTGCGGTTGAAGGAAAAACCTTTGCCGAACCCGCCCAGCGTTCCTTCGAGCCACTGCGCGGTTCCGGCATCGGCCAAGATGGGCGCGAGTGCGACCGAATCAAGATGTCCGGTCCTAAGTGCCTGATCGAGCAGGCGTTGCTTCAAATTCTCGGCGGCCGGATCGGCGAAGGGAAGGGCGGCGAGGATGCCGGCTTCTTCGACCACGAGATCGGGAAAGCGGGTGAGGCCGGCGACCAGCGCGCGGGCGGTGAAGCGGTCGACCCCGGTTTCGCCGATGGCCTTGGCTTCGGCGCTGGCAGGCGGCTCGGGGGGCACGAAGCCGCGACCCTTGACCCAGCTCCCGCGGCGCTGGCCGGGCGCATTGGGGACAAAGGCCGGGCGTTCGCGGCGGCCCAGCGCGAAGAACCGGTCCATCCATTCGTCGCGATACAGCTGACTGAGGCTGCGATCGGCGATGGCCGCGGCGTGGTCGAGCAGGCGTTGTTTAAGGCCCGCGCGCTGTTCGGGGGTGGTGAGCGGCCCCGAGTCGCGCTCGTACCGCCAGAGACGATCGACGAGGGGTTCGGGGGCTTGCAGCAGTGCTTCCACCGCGTCGCGCCCGCCCGTGTTGACGAGATCATCGGGGTCCTGGCCTTCGGGCAAGGTGACGAAGGAGAGGGTGCGTTCGGGGCCAAGCAGCGGAAGCGCGCGGGTGGCGGCCCGGATCGCGGCCTTGGTCCCGGCCGCGTCGCCGTCGAAACAAAGGATCGGTGAAGGATCGAGCCGCCAGAGGAGTTCGAGCTGGCGTTCGGTCAGCGCGGTGCCGTTGGGGGCGACCACCTCCGTCATCCCGCCGCGGTCGAGGCCGATCACATCCATATAGCCTTCGACTACGATCAGCCGCTTGGCGGCGCGCGACGCGGGGGAGGCGCGGTCTAGGTTGTAGAGGCTTGAGCCCTTGTCGAAGAGCGGGGTCTCGGGGCTGTTCAGATATTTGGGCTCACCGGCCCCGAGGATGCGGCCGCCGAAGCCGATGACGCGGCCGCGCGCGTCGCGGATCGGGATCATCAGGCGGCCGCGGAAACGGTCGTAGGGCTCCTTGTCCTCGACCTGGATGAGCAGGCCGCCTTCGATCAGTTTCTCGTCGGTGTGGACGGCGAGCGCCTTGCGCAGGCCCTGGCGGCGGTCGGGGGCGAACCCGATCCCGAACCGCTTGATCGCGCCCGCGCCGATGCCGCGCTTCTGGCAATAGGCGCGGGCGTCGGCGCCTTCGATGCTGTCGAGTTGCTCGGCGAACCAGGCCTGCGCCGCCGCCATGACGTCATGCAGGGTGGCTTGGGCGGCGGCCCGCGCGCGGCTGCGGGGGTCGGGGGCGGGGACGTCCATGCCGGCGGTGGCGGCGAGTTCCTTTACCGCGTCCATGAACGGTAGGCCGCGATTGTCGGTGAGAAAGCGGATCGCATCGCCATGTGCGCCGCAGCCGAAGCAATGGTAGAAATGCTTCTCGTCGTTGACGGTAAAGCTGGGGGTTTTCTCGTTGTGGAACGGGCAGCAGGCTTTCCACTCGCGCCCGGCGCGGGTGAGCTTGACGTGCGGCGCGATGACGCTGGACAAAGTGACGCGGGCGCGCAGTTCGTCGAGAAAGGCGGGTGAGAGGGTCATCTAAAGTTCCCCTCCCGCCTGCGGGAGGGGCTGGGGGTGGGTGCTGCGTTTCGACGAGGGATTGTCGTCGAGGCTCGCAAGGACGGTCGTCAGCACACCTTCGACATTTGTAAGGACCTCGTTGTTCCAGAATCTGAGAACCGTGAGGCCTTCTGATCTGAGGAAGGCAGTACGTCTGGCATCAGAAACGTTATCGGCGTGCTGCCCACCGTCGACTTCGATCACGAGCCCTCTCTCACGGCATAGAAAATCACAGATGAAGGGTCCGATCGGCATTTGCCTTGAAAACTTGTAGCCGCCGAGTTGCCGGCGACTGAGGTAGCCCCACAGCTTGCGTTCGGCTTCGGTGGCGTTGTTGCGAAGTTGCTGGGCGCGTCGGGTAGGGCGATCGAGGCGCTTGGGCATAAGGTGAGCATGCCCACCCTCGGCCCCTCCCGCAAGCGGGAGGGGAGTTCGCTTCACACCGCCAACGCCCCCTTCACCAGCGCACTTGCTCGCGCCGGTTCGATGCTCGACCCGAGGCGCTCTTTCACCGCGGCCATGACGCGGCCCATGTCCTTCATGCTGCTCGCGCCGAGTTCAGAGACAATCTCGCCGATCTTCGCGCTGGCTTCCTCATCGGACAGCTGGGCGGGCAGGAAACGCTCGATCACGGCGATCTCGCTTTCTTCCTGCTGGGCGAGCTCTTCGCGGTTGCCCTGGCGGTACATGGTCACCGATTCGCGGCGCTGCTTGATCATTTTCTGCAGCACTTCAGTGACCAGGGCATCGTCGTCGGCCGGCGCGGTGCCGGTGCGAAGCTCGATGTCGCGGTTCTTCAGCGCGCTCTGGATCAGGCGGATGGTGCTGGTCGAAGCCTTGTCGCCGCTTTTCATGGCGGAGACGAGGGCGGTCTTGATGTCATCACGGATCATGCATGCGCGCTTATTCGTATGCAGCGCGGTTGACCAGTCGGGTCGATCGGACTAGCGGCGACGGCTTAGCGACATCGCCGGTTTTCACACTCAAGGAGCCCTCCTCCCGATGGCCAGTCCTGCGCCTCCTGCCGTCCCGAGTGGAGCCACTGGCGCCCTCGTCTTTGCCGATGGCCGGGTGGTCTGGGGACAGGGATTCGGGGCCGAGGGTGCGGCGGTGGCGGAGCTGTGCTTCCACACCGCGATGACCGGGTACCAGGAGGTGATGACCGATCCCTCCTTCGCCAAGCAGGCGATCTGCTTCACCTTTCCGCACATCGGCAATGTCGGCGCGAACGACGAGGACGTGGAAGCCGACGATCCCCATGCGGTGGGCGCGATCGTGCGCGAGCCGGTGACCTCGCCGTCCAATTTCCGGTCGAAGATCGATTTTCCCGAGTGGATGAAGCGCAACGGGCGGATCGGGCTGGCCGGGGTCGATACGCGGGCGCTGACCAAGCTGGTCCGGCGGGAAGGACCGCCGACGGTGGTGATCGCGCATTCGGCGAGCGGAGAGTTCGATGTTGCCGCGCTGGTCGAACAGGCGCGGGCGTGGCCGGGGTTGGAGGGCATGGACCTCGCCAAGGAGGTGTCGTGCGAGCAGCTCAAGGTGTGGAGCGGCGGCAAGTGGGAGATCGCACTCGGCTATGCCGGGGGCGGTGACGAGGCAGAACGGCCCCACGTCGTCGCGATCGATTATGGCTCAAAGCGCAACATCTTCCGCAATCTGGTCGAAGCCGGGGCACGGGTGACGATCCTGCCGGCAACCGCCAGCTTCGACGAGGTGATGGCGCATCGGCCCGACGGCTTCTTCCTGTCGAACGGGCCGGGCGATCCGGCGGCGACGGAGGAGTATGCCATTCCGGTGATCCGCCAGATGCTGGACACCGGCAAGCCGCTGTTCGGCATCTGCCTGGGCCACCAGCTCCTCGCGCTCGCGGTCGGCGGCCGGACGAGCAAGATGTTCCAGGGCCACCGCGGCGCCAACCACCCGGTCAAGCGCCTTGCCGACGGGCAGGTCGAGATCACCAGCATGAACCACGGCTTCGCGGTCGAGCGCGAGGGGTTGCCGGCGAACGTGCGCGAAACGCATGTGTCGCTGTTCGACGGGTCGAACTGCGGGATTGAGCTGGAAGACCGGCCGGCCTTCAGCGTGCAATATCACCCCGAGGCGAGCCCGGGGCCGCAGGACAGCTTCTATCTATTTCAGCGGTTCGTGGGGATGATGCGGTGAGCTACGGCTCCGGCGGACGCTCATTGGCTAATCAGCTGTTCGTGTCGGTCGGGCAGTTGCTTGCAGTGCTCTTGGCCCTCGTAATCGCCTTATTCGCGTACTTGTGGGCGGTGACCGGCTCGGTGGAATACCACATGAGGCCGGTCGGACAGTCGCCCATCTCCAAACAGCTTGAACAAGTCGAGGCTCTCAATGAGCGCGTGGGCTGTGAGCTTTGGGGCCGACCAGTCAAAGATTCTGGCGGCTGGTACGCACGGTTCCGCTTTCCCGCTCAAATCGAAGACGAACTCACTCCGTGCCTTGCAAGTGCCTCCAAGGGAGAGTTCTCCATCGAAAAAGCGTCTTGGTTTCAGGCCAAGGTTCATCAGTTGACAAGGTAAGATCATGCCCCGCCGCACCGACATTTCCTCCATCCTCATCATCGGCGCTGGCCCGATCGTCATCGGGCAGGCGGCGGAGTTCGATTATTCGGGCAGCCAGGCGGTCAAGGCGCTGCGGGCCGAGGGCTACCGGGTCATCGTGGTCAATTCGAACCCGGCGACGATCATGACCGATCCCGAGCTGGCCGACGCAACCTATATCGAGCCGATTACGCCCGAGGTCGTCGCGCGGATCATTGAGGCGGAAAAGCCCGACGCGCTGCTGCCGACGATGGGCGGGCAAACCGCGCTGAATACCGCGCTGGCTTTGTTCAAGGACGGGACGCTGGACCGGCTCGGCGTCGAGCTGATCGGCGCCAATGCCGAGGCGATCGAAAAGGCCGAGGATCGGCAGAAGTTTCGCGACGCGATGGACCGGATTGGTCTGGAGAGCCCGAAGTCGGCGATCGCGCATACCGAAGCCGAAGCGATGGCGGCGCTGGAGACGGTGGGCCTGCCGGCGGTTATCCGGCCGAGCTTCACGCTGGGTGGGACGGGCGGCGGCATCGCCTACAACCGCGACGAATATCTGCATTTCATCCGCACCGGCCTCGAAGCCTCGCCCACCACCGAGGTGCTGATCGACGAGAGCCTGGTCGGGTGGAAGGAATATGAGATGGAGGTGGTCCGCGACCGGGCGGACAATGCCATCATCATCTGCTCGATCGAGAATGTCGATCCGATGGGGGTGCATACGGGCGATTCGATCACCGTCGCCCCGGCGCTGACACTGACCGACAAGGAATATCAGCGGATGCGTTCGGCCAGCATTGCGGTGCTGCGCGAAATCGGTGTCGAAACAGGCGGTTCAAACGTCCAGTTCGCAGTCGATCCCAAGACCGGTCGGATGGTCGTGATCGAGATGAACCCGCGCGTCTCGCGCTCCTCGGCGCTGGCGTCCAAGGCGACCGGCTTCCCGATCGCCAAGGTCGCGGCCAAGCTGGCGGTGGGCTATACGCTCGACGAGATCGCCAACGACATCACCGGCGGCGCGACCCCGGCGAGTTTCGAGCCGACGATCGATTATGTCGTGACCAAGATCCCGCGCTTCACCTTCGAGAAGTTTGCGGGCTCGCCGGCCGAGCTGTCGACCGCGATGAAGTCGGTGGGCGAGGTGATGGCGATCGGGCGCTCCTTCGCCGAAAGCTTGCAGAAGGCGCTGCGCGGCCTGGAGATCGGGCTGTGCGGGCTCGACCGCGTCCGGCATCTCGAGACGGCGGCGCAGGACGAGGTGGAGGCTGCGCTGGCCGTGCCGACCCCCGACCGCCTGCTGGTCGCCGCCGAGGCGCTACGCCACGGGATCAGTGTCGAGCGCATCAACCAGATCGCGGGCTTCGATCCGTGGTTTCTGGAACGGCTGGCGGAGATCGTCCGCGCCGAGGGTCAGGTGCGGGCTTATGGCCTGCCCAACGACGAAGCGGAGATGCGGCGGCTGAAGGCGATGGGCTTCAGCGACGCGCGGCTGGCGCAATTGAGCCTGCGCTCGACCGGCATGAGCCGCGGCATGAGCGAGTTGCAGGCGCGGGGCGGCGGCATCGTCCATGAAGCGATGCGGGCGATGACCGGCGGCGTGACTGAGGCGGAGGTGCGCGCGCACCGACTGAAGCTTGGCGTTCACCCCGTCTACAAGCGCATCGACAGCTGCGCGGCGGAATTCGACGCCTCGACGCCCTATCTTTATTCGACCTACGAAGCGCCGCTGTTCGGCGCTGCGGAGGACGAAGCCGAGGTCAGCGAGCGGCGCAAGGTCGTGATCCTTGGCGGCGGTCCCAACCGGATCGGGCAGGGGATCGAATTCGATTATTGCTGCTGCCACGCCGCCTTCGCGCTGCGCGATGCGGGCTTCGAGACGGTGATGGTGAACTGCAATCCGGAGACGGTCTCTACCGATCCGGATACGTCGGACCGCCTGTATTTCGAGCCGCTGAGCCACGAGGACGTGCTCGAAATCGTCACTCGCGAGGCCGAGAAGGGCGAGCTGGTCGGGGTCATCGTGCAGCTTGGCGGGCAGACCCCGCTGAAGCTTGCCGCGAGCTTGCAGAAGGCGGGCATCCCGATCCTCGGCACCAGCCCGGATTCGATCGACCTTGCCGAAGATCGCGAGCGATTTTCGGCGTTGGTTACGCGGCTTGGCCTCAAGCAGCCCGAGAACGGAATCGCCCGCAGCCGCGACGAAGCGCTCAAGGTCGCCGAGCGGATCGGTTATCCGGTGTTGCTGCGGCCGAGCTATGTGCTCGGCGGGCGGGCGATGGAGATCGTCGACGGGCCCGCGCAGCTCGATCATTACATCGCCACTGCGGTGCAGGTGTCGGGCGAAAGCCCGGTGCTGGTCGACCGCTATCTGCGCGACGCGACCGAGGTCGATGTGGACGCGATCTGCGACGGCGAGACGGTGGTGGTCGCGGGCGTGCTCGAGCATATCGAGGAAGCCGGTGTGCACAGCGGCGACAGCGCCTGCTCGATCCCGCCCCACAGCCTGCCCGCCGAGATGATCGCGCGGATCGAGGCTCAGACGAAGGCACTCGCGCTGGAACTCAAGGTGCGCGGGCTGATGAACGTCCAATATGCGGTCAAGGACGGCGAACTCTACCTGATCGAAGTCAATCCGCGTGCCAGCCGCACCGTGCCGTTCACCGCCAAGGCGATCGGGGTCCCCGTCGCCAAGATCGCGGCGCGGGTGATGGCGGGCGAAAGCCTTGCCAGCCTGCCGACCATCGACCGGGCGATCGGCCATGTCGCGGTCAAGGAAAGCGTGTTCCCCTTTGCCCGCTTCCCCGGGACCGATCCCGTGCTCGGACCGGAAATGAAGAGCACCGGCGAAGTCATGGGAATTGCGGACGATTTCGAGATGGCCTTCGCCAAGAGCCAGATTGGCGCCGGAACCGCCATGCCGGGTGGCGGCACCTTGTTCGTGTCGGTCAAGGACAGCGACAAGGACGGCATCGTGCCCGCGGTCGAGGCGATGCTGGCGCTCGGGTTCGAGGTCATCGCGACCGGCGGCACGCACGATCATCTGGTCGCTCGCGGCCTGCCGGTGACCAAGGTCAACAAGGTGGCGCAGGGCCGGCCGCATATCGTCGACCGCATCGTCGATGGCGAGGTGCAGATCATCTTCAACACCACCGAAGGCTGGCAGAGCCTCAAGGACAGTCAGTCGATCCGCGCCACCGCGCTCAATCGCAAGGTGCCCTACGTCACCACGGTCGCGGCGGCGCAGGCGATGGCGCGGGCGATCCGGGCGTCCAAGGGCCGGTCGCTTGAAGTCCGCTCCTTGCAGACCTATTATTCCGCCCGCGTATAAAGCTCCCCGAACAAGGTGAACGCAGGCAAAGCGGCGGCGCCGCGGGGAGAGCTATTGAGAAGGACAAGGGGCGTTCATGGCGAGTGAAAAGGTGCCGATGCTGGTCGAAGGCTATCGGCTGCTCGAAGAAGAATTGAAGCGATTGAAGATCGAGCGGCCCGAGATCGTCGACGCGATCGAAGAAGCGCGTGCGCACGGCGATCTGTCGGAAAATGCCGAATATCACGCCGCCAAGGAGCGTCAGGGCCAAGTCGAAGCGCAGATCAGCGATATCGAGGATCGCCTTGCCCGCGCACTGGTGATCGATCCGACGACCCTGTCGGGCGACAAGGTGGTGTTCGGCGCGACGGTCAATCTCGTCGACGAGGACGACAAGCCGGTGCGCTATCAATTGGTCGGTCAGCAGGAGGCCAACGCCAAGGACGGCCGGATCAGCTACAACAGCCCGCTTGGCCGCGCGCTGATCGGACGTCAGGTCGGCGAGGAGGTCGAGGTCACGACCCCGAGCGGCGACCGCTATTACGAGATCGCGAAGATCGAATTCATCTGATGGCGCGCGCCTGATGCCCGCCGTCACCCGCACCGCGACTTTCTGGATCGCGGCGATCACGGCGTTGGTCAGCATCTTTACCGGGCTTGGCCAGGTCGGCGTGCACGCGCCGCTGAGCCTCGGCTTCGTCCCGGCGCGGGTGTCTGGGCTCGGCTTTCCCTTCGGCGGGGTGCCGGTGTTCCTGACTCCGCTGACGGCGACCCTGGTGCATGGCGGCGCGCTGCACCTTGGATTCAACCTGCTGATGCTGGTGTGGTGCGGGCTGGCGGTCGAGCGGGTGCTGGGGCGCGGCGCGCTGATCTTTCTGTATGTCGTCGGCGCTTATGCCGCGATGGTCGCGCAGTGGGCGTCGGACCCCATGGGCACCGGTCCGGTGATCGGCGCCAGCGGCGCGATCAGCGCGCTGATCGGCGCCTATGCCTTGAGTTTCGGGCGGCCCAAGCTGGTCAGCCGGAACATGCGCCTCAACCGCTGGATCCACATCGTGTGGCTGGCGGCGGCGTGGACCGTGTTGCAGGTGATCGTGGGTTGGTCGGCGGGGCAGCAGGGCATGCTGCTTGCGACCCCGGCGCATATCGGCGGGTTTCTCGCCGGGCTGCTGTTGCAGCGGCCGCTTCTGCTCTGGCGCTATCGCCGGGCCTGACGGCTCAGGCCTCGGGCTCGAGCAGGCGGTGCAGGTGCACCACGACATATTTCATCTCGGCATCGTCGACCGTGCGCTGCGCCTTGTCGCGCCAGGCTTCTTCGGCGTCGGCATAATTGTCGAACAGACCGACGATATCGATCGCCTTGAGGTCCGTGAAATCGGTGCCGCGCGGGTCCTTTACGCGGCCGCCAAAAACGAGATGAAGCTTGCTCATGCGCGGGCGCCTAGCATGAGCGGGGCATACAAAAAACCCTCCCGCTAATGGGAGGTCCTGCACGCCGAAGAACGAGTAAGGTGGACCTGCTGCGGCAGGCCCACCCCCGTCCCCTCCCGCGAGCGGGAGGGATGATAATCAGGCGTTCGAGCTGCTGCTGTTGCCGAGGAATTCGCGCAGCTTGTCGCCGGCCATTTCGTCGAACTTCTGCTTGGCCATGCCCCGGCCGCGATCGATCGCGCCGGTGCCGGCGTCGTTGAGCTTCTTGCCGTAGGGGCCGAGCAGCTCGCGCTCCCTGTCGCTTGCCGGAAGCACCGCGCCGAGCACGGCGCCGAGCGCGAGGCCGGCGCCAAGCGCGATCAGGGGCGCACTGTCGATCTGGCTCGAGGCGCTCGAACCGAGGTCCGAAAAGCGGCTGCCGGTGTCGGCCGTGCTGTCGTAAGTGTCGTTCTTAGCCATTGTGTTTCTCCAGCTCGTCCGCCGTCAGGCCGGACGCATTGTCATGAGTGTCGGTGGAAGACCCGCGCCAGGCGCCGCGGACTGCCGAGAACAAGGGTTTGCGGGCGATGTAGAGCGCGGCGGCAGCGGCGATCCCGGCGGTGAGGCCAGGCCGTTCCTTGACCGCCGCGACCGCTTCGTCGGCGACCACGATGCTTTTGTCCTTGGCGCTCTGAACGGCGTTGGACGCGAGCGTGCCGGGCGCGAGCCGGGCCTTGGCCTCATCCACCGTCGCCATCAGCCGCGCCTTGGCCGCATCGGCCTCGCCGCGGGCGCGGGCGATCCGGATATGCGCCGCGCCGCTCATTTCGCCTCCTCCAGTCCCTTGGTCGCCTTGGAATAGGCAAGCGAGCCAAGGCCGCCCGCCGCGACGAGACAAATCACCAGCGTCAACAGCCCGGCCAGCGTATCGCTCATCAGCGAGGCGAGCCCGACGAAGATCGTGGCGATCAAGACCAGAAAGGCGGCGTGGGCGAACAGGATCGCCAGCAGCCCGAGCACGATCGGCACCTTGACGGCGGCGACCTTTTCCGTGCCGACCGCCTTGTAATAGCCGACTTCCGCCGTGGCATAGGCTTTGGCATCGTCGATCAGGCGGTGGACGAGATCACCGATCCCGTCCTGTTCGCCCTTGATCGTCTCGGTCCGCTTCAGCATCGGATCACCGGGTGGTGCCGGCCGGGTCGCTTTGACGGTTACGGGTTCCATTGATGCCCTCCTCCGGCATGCCGGCCTTCAGAAGGCGAACCAGGCCGAAACCGAGGATCGCCGCGCCGGTGATCGCGACCGCCGGGCTCTTTCGGATCAGCGCGCGGGCGTCGTCGACCAGCTCGTCCGGATCCTTGTTCTCGAGGGTCGCCGCATAGCGCTGGATGGTCGTGCTCGCGGTCTTGGCATAGTCGCCATATTGCGGGCCGAGGCGCTCACCGATCTGCTCCACGGTTTCCTCGATGATCCCTGCGATATTACCGAGCGTGGTCGAGCCGCTCTTCAGGCCATCGCCGACGAAGCCGCGGGCGCGGCCCAGCGCTTCGTCCTTGGCCTTGCCGGTGACGTTGCTGACCATGCCGCGAATGCCGCCGTTCGAACCGTTGTCCGAGCCGCCGGTGTCGCCGGTCGAGCCGCCGGTGATCAAGGCGTCGGTCTGGGTGTCGTCCGACGTCGCGGTGGTGCGGCCGGCGGCCGAATTGATCGCGCTCGACGTGCTTGCGCTGTTCGAACCGGTGCCGCTGCGGCCAACGCCGCCGCCCGTTCCGCCGGCGCCGCCGGCTTCGATCACCGTGTCGGTGCCCTCCGGTAGCTTGTTCGTGGTATCGGCCATCAGCCTGTCTCCTTCGTAATGCTGGAAAACTTGGGTATGGGCCGATAACGAGCCGCCATCGCCGCCGTTCCGGCTTTCCGTGACCGACCCAACATGGGTTGGGATGATCGGAACCGCAACGCCTGCGTAACGAAATCAGAACGACGGAGTGTCCGACCCAATGACCGCCATCCTCGACATCCATGCCCGTGCCATTCTCGACAGCCGGGGTAATCCGACGGTCGAGGTGGATGTCACCCTGGAAGACGGGAGCATGGGCCGGGCGGCGGTGCCATCGGGCGCGTCGACCGGTGCGCACGAAGCGGTCGAGCTGCGCGATGGCGACAAGGGCAAGTGGGGCGGCAAGGGCGTCGGCAAGGCGGTCGACGCGGTGAACGGCGAGATCGCTGATGAGCTGGTCGGCTACGAGGCCGAGGACCAGGCCGAGATCGACGCCGCGCTGATCGCGCTCGACGGTAGCGACAACAAGAGCCGGCTGGGCGCCAATGCGATCCTCGGCGTCAGTCTCGCGACCGCCAGGGCGGCGGCCGATGCGCGGGGCTTGCCCTTGTATCGTTATGTCGGCGGGGTGGCGGCGGACACGCTGCCGGTGCCGATGATGAACATCCTGAACGGCGGCGCGCATGCCGACAATCCGATCGATTTCCAGGAATTCATGGTGATGCCGGTCGGCGCGCCGACCTTCGCCGAAGGACTGCGTTGCGGGGCTGAGATCTTTCACGCGTTGAAGGGCAAGCTGCATGCGGCCGGCCTGTCGACCGCGGTGGGCGACGAGGGCGGGTTCGCGCCCAATATCGCCAGCGCCCGCGCGGCACTCGATTTCATCGGCGAGGCGGTGCACGCCGCAGGCTATACGCTGGGCGAGGACGTGCTGCTGGCGCTCGATTGCGCGGCGACCGAATATTTCAAAGGCGGCAACTATGCGATGGACGGCGAGGGGCTGAGCCTGTCGCCGGAAGAGAATGCCCGCTTCCTTGCCGACCTCGTCCGCGATTACCCGATCGCCTCGATCGAGGACGGGATGGGCGAGGACGACATGGAAGGGTGGAAGGCGCTGACCGACCTCCTCGGCGACAAGTGCCAGCTGGTCGGCGACGACCTGTTCGTGACTAACGAACGCCGCTTGGCCGATGGCATTCGGGACGGCATCGCCAACTCGATCCTGGTCAAGGTCAACCAGATCGGTACGCTCAGCGAGACCATCGCGGCGGTGCGGCTGGCCCAGACCAGCGGCTACACGGCGGTGATGAGCCACCGGTCGGGCGAGACCGAGGATTCGACCATCGCCGACCTCGCCGTCGCGCTCGCCTGCGGGCAGATCAAGACCGGCAGCCTGGCGCGTTCGGACCGTACCGCCAAGTACAACCAGCTGCTTCGGATTGAGGAAGAATTGGGCGACGTCGCCCGCTATCCGGGCCGCGCGGCGCTGAAGGCTTACCGGCGCTGACACGTTGAATCGTCACCCCGGACTTGACCCGGGGTCCCGCTTTTCGACCGCTTGCGCAGAAGCGGGACCGCGGGTCAGGCCCGGGGTGACGAAGAAATTGTATTTTTTGTTGCTGAGCCGTGTCGAACCCCTTGCGTAGCGTGCTCAAAACTGATTCTGTCTCCGCATGGGACGGGGAGCAGTCAGCCAGGCGCAAGGCCTGATCCGCAGGGCGATGTGGCCCGCGGTGTCGCTGCTCATCATCGGCACCTTCGCGGGTCATGCGGTGGCCGGCCCCAACGGGTTGCTGGCCTGGGGCGGCTATCACCGCGATCTCGCCGACAAGCAGCAGCAACTGGCTAAGCTTGAGGGCCAACGCACCGCGCTCAAGCATCGCTCGGCGCTGCTCGACCCGCGCAAGGCCGATCCCGACATGGCCGACGAACTGATCCGCCGGGACCTGGGGCTCGTCCGCCCCGACGAAGTGATCGTCACCCTCGACGACTGAGCCGCGTCTGCGGCGTTGCGGGGGCTGGCGGCGGCTCCTATAGACCCGGCTGATCATTCTTCCGACGAGGTACACTGTGGCGCGTACGCCCAAGGCCGCGGCTCCGGCCGATCCGTTGACACTGACCCACGCGGACGAGGCGTCCCCGCTGCTCGCCAACCGAGAACGCCCGCCGCAGCCGCAGCGTTATCAGGCGAGCAAGGAAGAGCTGCTCGACTTCTACAAGCAGATGCTGCTGATCCGCCGCTTCGAAGAGCGCGCCGGCCAGCTTTACGGCCTCGGCTTCATCGGCGGCTTCTGCCACCTCTACATCGGCCAGGAAGCGGTCGCGGTCGGCCTTCAGTCGGCGATGACGGTGGGCAAGGACAGCGTGATCACCGGCTATCGCGACCATGGCCACATGCTGGCCTACGGCATCGACCCCAAGGTCATCATGGCCGAACTGACCGGACGCGAAGCGGGCATTTCGCGCGGCAAGGGCGGTTCGATGCACATGTTCAGCGTCGAGCATGGCTTTTATGGCGGTCACGGCATCGTCGGTGCGCAGGTGTCGCTCGGCACCGGGCTCGCATTGAAGCACAAATATAGTGAGGACGGCGGGGTCAATCTCGCTTACTTCGGCGACGGCGCCGCCAATCAGGGCCAGGTCTACGAAAGCTTCAACATGGCGAAGCTGTGGGACCTGCCGGTGATCTACGCGATCGAGAACAATCATTATGCGATGGGCACCAGCGTCGAGCGGTCGGCGTCCGAGCCCGATTTCTACAAGCGCGGCGAAAGTTTCCAGATCCCCGGCATCCAGGTCGACGGCATGGACGTGCTGGCGGTGCGCGGCGCGGCCGAGGTCGCGCTCGAATGGACCCGCTCGGGCAAGGGGCCGATCATCCTCGAATTGAAGACCTATCGCTATCGCGGCCATTCGATGAGCGACCCGGCCAAGTATCGCACCCGCGAGGAAGTGCAGAGCTACCGCGAGAACCAGGACCCGATCCAGCGCGCCGAAAAGGAGCTGGTCGCAATGGGCGTCGCCGAGGACGAGCTCAAGGGAATCGACAAGGAGATCAAGGACATCGTGGTGGAAGCTGCGAAGTTCGCCGAAGAAGCGCCGGAGCCGCAAGCGGCCGAGCTTTACACTGACGTACTGGTGGAGCGCTACTGATGGGCGTTGAACTGAAGATGCCGGCCCTGTCCCCGACGATGGAAGAGGGCACGCTTGCCAAGTGGCTGGTCAAGGAAGGCGACACGGTTTCCAGCGGCGATATCCTGGCCGAGATCGAGACCGACAAGGCGACGATGGAGTTCGAGGCGGTCGACGAGGGCGTGATCTCCAAGATCCTAGTGCCCGAAGGCACCGACGGCGTGAAGGTCGGCACCGCCATCGCGCTGATGGGCGGCGAGGGCGATGAAGCGGCACCGGAGCCGGCGCAGGCCGGGACTTCTGGCGGTGATAGTACTCCTTCGACCGAGGCCCCGGCCTCCGCCGGGGCGACGACGCCTTCGGACCAGAAGACCGAAACCGATGCGCCGAAGCAAAAGGCCGAGACCGGTACCAGCCAGCTGGTCAAGCCGCAGGCGGTCGATCCCGAGGTTCCTGCCGGGACCGAGATGCAGAAGCTCACCCTGCGCGAAGCGCTGCGCGACGCGATGGCCGAGGAAATGCGCCGCGACGAACGCGTGTTCGTGATGGGCGAGGAAGTCGCGCAGTATCAGGGCGCCTACAAGGTGACCCAGGGCCTGCTCGACGAGTTCGGGCCCAAGCGCGTGATCGACACGCCGATCACCGAATATGGCTTTGCCGGGCTCGGTACGGGCGCGGCGATGGGCGGGCTTAAGCCGATCGTCGAATTCATGACCTTCAACTTCGCCATGCAGGCGATCGATCACATCATCAATTCGGCGGCCAAGACCAATTATATGTCGGGCGGCCAGATGCGCTGTCCGATCGTGTTCCGTGGTCCTAACGGCGCCGCCAGCCGGGTCGGCGCGCAGCATAGCCAGAACTATGGGCCGTGGTACGCCAGCGTGCCGGGCCTGATCGTGATCGCGCCGTACGACGCGGCCGACGCCAAGGGGCTGCTCAAGGCCGCGATCCGGTCGGAAGATCCGGTCGTCTTCCTCGAGAACGAGCTGCTTTACGGTCAGACCTTCGAGCTGCCGGCGATGGACGACTGGGTGCTGCCGATCGGCAAGGCACGCACCATGCGCGAGGGCAAGGACGTCACCATCGTCAGCTATTCGATCGGGGTCGGCGTCGCGCTCGACGCCGCGAATACGCTGGCGGGGGAGGGGATCGAGGCCGAGGTCATCGACCTGCGTACGCTGCGTCCGCTCGACAAGCAGGCGGTGCTGACCAGCCTTGCCAAGACCAATCGCATGGTGGTGGTCGAGGAAGGCTGGCCGACCTGCTCGATCGCGAGCGAGATCATCGCGATCTGCATGGAAGAAGGTTTCGACGATCTCGACGCCCCGGTCATGCGCGTCACCAACGCCGACGTTCCGCTGCCTTATGCCGCGAACCTCGAGAAGCTCGCGCTGATCAAGGCGGCGGACGTGGTCGAGGCAGTGAAAAAGGTCACCTACCGCTAGTCCGTCATCCCGGACCTGATCCGGGATCCGGCTTCTCTTCAGGCGGCGACGTCAGAAGCGGGACCCCGGGTCATGCGCGGGGTGACGAGGGTAGGATTAGGCACTAAGTGGCCGCGCATGGCCATTCTTCCCATTGTCTGCATTCCCGATCCCATCCTGCGCGAGACCTCGACCCCGGTCGAAACCTTTGACGCGGAGCTGAAGACGCTCATCGCCGACATGTTCGAGACGATGTATGCCGCGCCCGGCATCGGCTTGGCCGCGGTGCAGGTCGGCGTGCCTAAACGATTGCTGGTCATCGATCTTCAGGAAGAAGAGGATGCCGAGGGCAAGCCGGTCAAAGACCCGCGCGTCTTCATCAACCCCGAGGTGCTGGAAGAAAGCGACAGCTTCGTGCCCTACAAGGAGGGCTGCCTGTCGATCCCCGATCAATATGCCGACGTGATGCGGCCCGACCGGATCAAGGCCAGGTGGCAGGATGCCGAGGGCGATTGGCACGAGGGCGAGATCGAGGGTCTGCTGGCGGTCTGCCTTCAGCATGAGATCGACCATCTGAATGGTGTGCTGTTCATCGATCACTTGAGCCGCCTCAAGCGCGAGATGCTGCTCAAGAAGCTGGCGAAGGGTCGCAAGGACGGCACCATCACGATGTGATGCGTCGTCCCGGCGAAGGCCGGGACCTCGGGCGGCGTAACGCCATCACGACGGAGGTCCCGGCCTCCGCCGGCACGACGATTGGTGGCTCAGCTCACCGCGGCGAGTTTGAGGCCGCTTTCCTCCGCCTTTTTCTCGGTCAGGTCGGTCAGCCGGGTCGGATAGTCCCCGGTGAAGCAGGCGTCGCAGCGCTGCGGGGCGGCGGGATCGCGCTGGTCGCCGAGGGCGCGATAGAGGCCGTCGATCGAGATAAAGGCGAGGCTATCCGCGTTGATGTACTTGGCCATCGCCTCGACATCCATCTGCGCGGCCAGCAGCTTGGCGCGTTCTGGCGTGTCGACGCCGTAGAAGCAGCTGTGCCGAGTCGGCGGTGAGGCGATGCGCATGTGGACTTCGCGCGCGCCGGCGTCGCGCATCATCTGGACGATCTTGACGCTGGTGGTGCCGCGCACGATCGAATCGTCGATCAGCACGATGCGCTTGCCCTTGATCAGCGCGCTGTTGGCATTGTGCTTGAGCTTCACGCCGAGGTGGCGGACTTCCTGGCTCGGCTGGATGAAGGTGCGGCCGACATAGTGCGAGCGGATGATCCCGAGCTCGAACGGAATGCCGCTTTCCTGCGAATAGCCGATGGCCGCGGGAACGCCGCTGTCGGGCACGGGCACCACGATGTCGGCGTCGATGCCGCTTTCGCGTGCCAGCTCCGCGCCGATGTTTTTGCGGCTTTCGTAGACCGAGATGCCGCCGGCGACGCTGTCGGGGCGCGAGAAATAAACATGTTCGAAGATGCACGGGCGCGGGGCGACGGCGGCGAACGGGCGGAAGCTGCGCAGGCCGTCGGCGTTGACCACGATCATCTCGCCCGGCGCCACTTCGCGTTCGAAGCGCGCGCCGATGACGTCGAGCGCCACGGTTTCGCTGGCGAAGATCACCGTGTCGCCGATCCGGCCCATCACCAGCGGACGGATGCCGAGAGGGTCGCGGCAGGCGATCAAGCCCTGCTCGGTCAGCATCAGCAGCGAATAAGCGCCTTCCACCTGATGCAGCGCGTCAACGATGCGGTCGAGCATCTTGGACTGGTTCGAGGTCGCGACGAGGTGAATGATGACCTCGGTGTCGGAGGTCGATTGGAAGATCGAGCCGCGGCGGTTCAGGGTGCGCCTGAGCGTCATGGCGTTGGAAATGTTGCCGTTGTGCGCGACCGCGAAGCCACCGTCGGCCAGCTCGGCGAATAGCGGCTGGACGTTGCGCATCGCGCTGGAGCCGGTGGTCGAATAGCGCACGTGACCGATCGCGGTGCGGCCGGGGAGGGCGCGGATCACTTCGTCCTTGTCGAAGTTGCCGGCGACATGGCCCGACGCGCGGTGCGAATGGAAACCGGCCCCGTCGCAGCTGGTGATCCCCGCCGCTTCCTGACCGCGATGCTGGAGCGCGTGGAGGCCGAGCGCGACGAAGCTTGCCGCATGATCGGCGTTCCACACGCCGAACACGCCGCATTCCTCGCGAAGCTTGTCCCCGTCTGCGTCAGAAACTTCGAAGGGATTGGTCGTCAGCATGATGCTTGCCCGAATGTCCATGAGGAGCCGCGCATATAGGAGCGAGTCGCCGGTTTGTCTCCATCTGCGTGCAGGCGGCTTTCGCAGGGACGCTTGAGGCTGTAACCCAAGGGCATGCGCGCATTCCTCGTTCCGCTGTTGCTAGTGACCGGTGCCTGCGGGCAGTCGGAGCCTGACGTCGCCCCGCCCGAAGCGGTAGAAGGGGCGTCAAGTAGTTATGCCGGTGCGGGACGCGACCGGATGTGCCTGATAAGCGGCAGGCCCGACGGTGGGCTCATCACCTTTGCCGCGACTGGCGATGCCAACTGCAGCCTGAGGTTCACCACCAGTTACAAGTCCGGATCGACGTCCACCGGAACGCTCGCCGCCGCCAACGATCCGAGCTGCACCATTCCCTTCACCCGCGCGACCGGCGGGAAGTTCGCCCTGGGAGCGCCGTCGGCCGCCTGCGCTTATTATTGCGGTCCGGGTGCGAGTCTCGAAGGCAAGACTTTTGCCCGGATGGACAGTCCCGAACCGGTTACCGATATCGCAGGCGATCCCCTTTGCTGACATTTATGTTGATAGCGAGCCTTTGCCCACCTAGACCTTAGCCAACGCCTATTCCCGGAGAGAGCCAAGACATGCCCGTCTACAACGCCCCCGTTCGCGACACGCGCTACGTTCTCGATCATATCGTCGAGATGCAGAATTACGGCAATCTGCCGGGCTTCGCCGATGCGACTCCGGACCTGATCGAAGCGATCCTCAACGAAGGCGCGCGCTTTACCCAGGAAGTGCTGGTGCCCTTGAACCGCACCGGCGACGAGGAAGGCTGCACCCGCCACGAGGACGGGTCGGTGACCACGCCCAAGGGCTTCAAGGATGCCTACAAGCAGTTCTGCGAGCTTGGTTTCACCAGCCTGGCCGCGCCGCAGGAATTCGGCGGGCAGGGGCTGCCGCACGTGCTGGCGACCGCGCTCAGCGAATATGTGCTGTCGGCCAACCAGAGCTTCGAAATGTATCACGGGCTGACCGCCGGCGCGATCGCGTCGCTGCTGGTCAAGGGCAGTCCCGAGCAGCAGGAAAAGTATGTGCCCAAGATGGTGTCGGGCGAATGGACCGGCACAATGAACCTGACCGAGCCGCATTGCGGCACCGACCTCGGCCTGCTCAAGACCAAGGCCGAACCGCAGGCCGACGGCAGCTACAAGATCTCGGGCACCAAGATCTTCATCTCGTCGGGCGAGCACGACATGAGCGAGAACATCATTCACCTGGTGCTCGCCAAGATCACCGGCGCGCCCGACAACGTGAAGGGCATCAGCCTGTTCGTGGTGCCGAAGTTTCTGGTCAACGAGGACGGCACGCCGGGTGAGCGCAACAGCCTCGCCTGCGGGTCGATCGAGCACAAGATGGGCATCCACGGCAATTCGACCTGCGTCATGAACTATGACGGGGCGACCGGCTGGCTGGTCGGCGAGCCGGAGAAGGGCCTCGCCGCCATGTTCATCATGATGAACGCCGCGCGCCTCGGCGTCGGGCTGCAGGGCCTGGCGCAGGGCGAAATCGCCTATCAGAACGCGGTCGCTTACGCGAAGGACCGCCGCCAGGGCCGCGCGATCAATCCGGCGCTGCGCGATCCCAATGCCAAGGCCGACAATCTGTTCGTGCACCCGGACGTGCGGCGCATGCTGCTCGAAGCCAAGGCCTTCAACGAGGCAGCTCGGGCGCTGATCCTGTGGGGCAGCCTTCAGGTCGATCTCAGCCGCAAGGGCGCAACCGAGGAGGAGCGGCAGAAGGCCGACGACCTCATCAGCCTGCTGACCCCGGTCATCAAGGGTTATCTCACCGACAAGGGCTTCGAAGCCACGGTGAACATGCAGCAGGTGTTCGGCGGGCATGGCTATATCCGCGAGTGGGGGATGGAGCAGTTCGTCCGCGACGCCCGCATCGCCCAGATCTACGAGGGCACCAACGGGGTGCAGGCGATGGATCTGGTCGGCCGCAAGCTGGCGCAGAATGGCGGGCGGTCGATCCGCCTGCTGTTCGAGGTGATCGGCGCCGACATCGCCAATGCTCGCAAGAATGGCGACCCGGTCGGCATCGCCGATCCGCTGGAAAAGGCGCTGGGTCACCTTCAGGCCTCGACCATGTGGCTGGCGCAGAACGGGATGCAGGACCCGAACCACGCCGGCGCGGGCGCGGTGCCGTACATGCACCTGATGGGCTTGGTGACGCTCGGCTGGATGTGGCTCAAGATGGCCGACGTGTCGGCGCGGCTGGAGAATGAAACGGGCGAGGACGCCGGTTTCCACCAGAGCAAGCTCGCCACCGCGCGCTTCTATGCCCAGCGCGAATTGCCCAAGGCGAGCGCCTATCGCGGCCAGATCGAGGCCGGCGGCGACACGTTGATGGCGCTGGCCGAAGACGCTTTCTAAACCGCTCCGAAGGTCGCCACGGGCTCGTGATGAGCGCCGTGGCGGCCGAGGTGGCTTTCGAACAGGGTGAAGCCGCGCACCGTCCATGGCGGCGAGGCGAGGGCGCCGTGGTGGGTGAGCCAGGGCTGAAGGTCGGGCGCGGACCCGCTCCACCGCGCCAACGTCACATGCGGGACGAAGGCGCGGGTTTCGGGAGGCAGGCCGGCAGACGCCACCGCCCGGTCGACCCGGGATGCCAGCGCGGCGACGGGCTCGCGCGGTGTTACGCCTGCCCACAGGGCGCCTGAGCGCTTGTGATGGAATTGTCCGACGCCTTTCAAACGAAGGTCGAACGATTCGGTTCGGAGCGACGACAGGGCCGCGGCGATGTCTTCGGCGGTGGATCGGTCGACTTCACCAATAAAGCGCAAGGTCAGATGAAGCTGCTCGGCGGGGGCCCAGCGCAGGCGGTCGGGGCCGTCCATCAGGTCGAGGAGGGGATCGGCGATCTCCTCAGGCAGGGGCAGGGCGACGAACAGGCGGTGCAGCGCTTCACCCTTCGACGATGTGCGGCACAAAGCGGGCGTCGTCGGCGGTGATGCGGCCGCCTTCGCGGATGCCGAGGCCGGCCGCTTCCCCGCCGACGGTCCAGACGCCGAGAACCGGGTAGGCGCCGTCGAACTGCGGTACGTCGTAGAGCTGCTGATAGACCTGCCCAAATTCGCCGTACGGCCCGTCGGAGCGCGTGGATTCGCGGCCGTCTTCGACGATCCGCACGTTGGCGCCTTCGCGGGCGAGGATCGGCTTCGCCACATGGCGCGGACCGACGCTGGCGGCGTCCCAGCCTGCCGGCAGGAGGTTGGGGTGCTTGGGCTCAAGCTCATGGAGCAAGGGCAGAATGGCCTTGTTCGACCACAGCATCTTCCAGATCGGCTCCAGCCACAGGGTCGCGTCCATGCGCCGCAGGATCTCGCGGCCATAATCCTCGGCGACGATCCATTCCCACGGGTAGAGCTTGAACAGGGCGGTGATGAGGAAATCTTCCTCGTCGACCAGCCGGCCCTCGGCGTCGAGGCCGATGCGCTCGATCAGGACCCCGCGCGTTTCCAGCCCGGCCTGCTCGGCAAGATCGCGCATGTAGGTGGCGGTGACGGTGTCTTCGTGGAGGTCGTCGGCGTGGTGGGTGACCCACACCCGCCCGCCAAGATCGCGCGCCATGAAGCGCCAGCGGTCGATCAGTTTCTCGTGCAGCGAGGTGAACTGGTCGTGGCCGGGAAAGACCTCTTCCTTCCACTGCCATTGCACCACGCCCGCTTCGAGCATCGAGGTCGGGGTGTCGCAATTATATTCGAACAGTTTGGGCTCGCCGGCGCCGTTCCAGCCGAAGTCGAAGCGGCCGTAATCGAGGGCGGGGCGATCGCGCTTCCATTCGGCCAGCACCGCGTCGATCGCCCAGTCGGGGATGCCGAAGCGGGCGAGCTTTTCCGGGCGTTTGGCGAGATGGTCGCCGGCTTTCAGGAACAGCTCGTGGCAGCGCTCGGCGGCGGCTTCCAGCGTTTCGATCTGTTCCAGCGTGAAGACGTAGGCTGCGCTCTCGTCCCAGTAAGGCTTGCCGTCCTGCGTGTGCCAGACGAGGCCCTGGTCCTCGACGATCCGCTGCCAGCCTTCGCGCGGACGGAGCTTGCGACGCTTCACTAGCCTCCGCGTCCGAAGCTGCGCGCGCTGCTGCCGAGACCGCCGCGCGAGATGGCGGTGGAGCGCGCCATGTTGGTCGCCGTCGGTGCTCGGACGAAGGAGCCGCCGGGCGCTGTGCGGCTGACATAGCCGGCGTAACGGGGATCGCGGATGTTGTCGTAATAGTAGGGAATGGGCGCGCCCGACCGGAGGTAAAAGAAGCTGCCGCCGCGGCGTCGCTCGCAATAATCGTCGGAAATCCGCTGGCCCCAGTCGTCGGCGCAGACCCGGGTGGTGCCCGCCGCGCGTACGTCGAGATTGTCGCGGTTCGAGCAGCCGCCGAGCCCGGCCAGCGCCGCGGCCAGCGACACGGTCAGCGTGAGTTTCTTTTCCATCGTGTCAGGGGACCATGCAGGCGGCCTGAAGCACGCCGATGCCAAACCCCATGCCACCGACGAAGATCCCGCTTGCCGTGCAGCCTTCCTCGATCCGGGCTGAAATGCCGCGGAACAGCAGCCGGGCGATGATCACGAAGACCAGCAGTTGCACGATCAGCGTCACCGCGCCCCGCAGCAGCATGTCGGGGATCGACACGCTGTTCCCGATCACCACCGCTACCGGCAGCGCGAAGCCGAGAAAGGTGCCGGTCAATTGCAGCGCCGCCGCGCTGTTGCCGGCGCGAATGAGTGCCAGCTCGCGATGCGGAGTCAGTTGAATGTAA
>Ga0310813_10000080_pt1 | contig 71013 bp, 70 predicted proteins | sample YN3metagenome_FD_203086 | JGI IMG/M metagenome (GOLD analysis project Ga0310813, IMG submission 203086) | Soil microbial communities from experimental microcosm in Duke University, North Carolina, United States - YN3 | ecosystem: Engineered > Artificial ecosystem > Soil microcosm > Unclassified... | reverse complement strand
ACCCGCACCGCGATGCCGATCGACCACCAGTTGATATAACCGGCATTGACCTCCAGGCGGCGACCGTCAGTCAGCGTGGCGGCGAGGCGGTGATTGCGGACGGCGTCGGGGCCGGTCGCGGGCGTGAAGTCGGACGCGACTTCCTTGCCATCGACGATCAACGTGCTGGACGATCCGGTCAGGCGCGCGTCGAACAGCAGCCAGCAGTCATGTTCGACCCCGAGGGAAAAGGGCCGCTTGTAGAGCCACAGGCGGTGGCCGGGAGCGGTTGGCGCGGCGGCGTCGGTCATACTGGCGGCTAAAGCAGAGGCGCGCGGCGGTTGCTAGCGGAGACGCTTTGCCTGAGCGTGATCGCGCAGCGGAACGGGCGCGGCGGTGCCTGCGTTTGGTCCCAACATGATTGCTGCATCCAAAGCGACGGTCCGCCTGCTGGCGAGGCCGCTGGTCGTCGTGACCAGCCTTGCCCTCGCCGCAGTCACCCTGCCGTCGCCCGCTTCTGCGGCGCCGGCGAGATCGAGCGCCCGTTCGCTCGTCGATGCCTCACCACTGCTTGGCCCTCTACGCGTGCTGAGTTCCTTCGGCATCGCGACCAGCCTGTGGCGAAGCGCGGAGCATAACCGGCGCGTCGGCGGCATGCCCAACAGTTATCACCTGACGGGACGCGCGATCGATGTGCAGCGCCGCCCCGGTGTCAGCCATGCGATGCTCGACGCCATGCTCCGCAAGGCCGGATTCGTGCCGATTGAATCGATCGACGAGATCGATCACAGCCATTTCGCCTTTCTTCCGGCAGGCGCGAAGACAACTGCATCGCAACCCAAGATCACGACCGTCGCGCCCACGCCGCCGCCGAAGATCATCGAGCCGCGCCTGGCAGCCGACCTGCACGGCACCTTGCTTATCGATACCGCCAAGACCGCCGCGGCAGGTGCCCCAATCGCGGCTCCGGATGGATCGGCACCGTCGAGCACCGCGGCGAACTGAGCTCGCGCCTAGGGGCGGGCCTAATGTTCTGCTCTAAGGGTCAGACCCGCATCGGCATGAGGACGTAGAGCGCGCTCGACTTGTCGTTTTCGCGCAGCAGGGTCGGTGCGGCGGCATCGGCGAGGTGGACCTCGACCGTGTCGCCGTCGATCTCGCCCAGGATGTCAAGCAGGTAACGGGCGTTGAAGCCGATCTCGAGATTGTCGGCGCCATAATCGGCGGCCAGCTCCTCGGTCGCGAGGCCGTTCTCGGGTGAGGTCACCGACAGGGTCACGCGGTCGCGGTCGAGGCTGATCTTGACCGCGCGGGTCTTCTCGCTGGCGATGGTGGCGACGCGGTCGACGCCGGCCTTGAAGCTGGTCGGATCGAGCTTCAGCAGCTTATCATTGGCGGTCGGGATGACCCGGTTATAGTCGGGGAAGCTGCCGTCGATCAGCTTGCTGGTCAGCACCGCATGGCCGAGCACGAAGCGGATCTTGGTCGCCGACAGGGTGACCTCGACCGTGCCCTCGACCTCGTCGAGAAGCTTCCTCAGTTCCAGCACGCATTTCTTGGGGACGATCACGTCGGGCATGCCGTCGGCGCCATCGGGCTTGGGCACTGTGACGCGAGCGAGTCGATGGCCGTCGGTAGCGGCGGCTTTCAGCATGTCGTCGGCGACATGGAGGAAGATGCCCATCAGATAATAACGGGTTTCTTCCGACGAGATCGCGAACTTGGTCTTGTCGATGATCTGACGCAGCGTCGCGGCCGGCAGCTCAAAGCGGGTCGGAAGCTCGCCCTCGGCGATCACCGGAAAATCGTCGCGCGGCAGGGTCGAGAGATTGAAACGGGCGCGGCCCGCGACGACCTGCATTTTGCCGTCGGCGGCGGAGAGTTCGACCTGGCTCCCCTCAGGCAGCTTGCGGACGATGTCGAAAAAGGTGTGGGCCGACACGGTGGTGGCACCGGGGGTGGCGACATTGGCGGGAACGCTTTCATCGACCTGGAGGTCGAGGTCGGTCGCCATCAGCCGCAGCGAGCCGTCTTCGCGCGCGTCGAGCAGGACGTTGGACAGGATCGGAATGGTGTTGCGGCGCTCCACCACCGATTGGACATGGCTCAGGCTCTTGAGGAGGGTGGCCCGTTCGATCGTCGCCTTCATCGCTGCTGCTCAGTCCTTTTGCCCCGGACGCCGCCGGTCCTGCCTTCCGAGAACGGAACAGGGCGCCGGACGGCGTCGTCTTTATGGGGTCGTTATAGCGGGCAGGCGGACGGGTGGAAGGGGCATGGATGCCCCTTTCGTCACGAATTCCTTAGGCGTGGATCAGCTGGGTGATGGTCTGGTGACGAAGCGCGGTCAGCGCCTGTTGCGCGGCCTCGACCTCGCCCGCCAATTGACGCAGCGCGGCGGCGAGCCGGCGCGAGCCGGAGCGCGGGGCGGCGCCAAGACACGCCTCGATGTCGCGCGCGGCATCGCTGACCCGCGAGGCGCCAAGATTGGCGGCGGCGCCCTTGAGACTGTGCGCTTCGGCGGTGGCGGCAGCGAAATCGCGGTCGGCGATCGCCGCGCGGATCGCCTGTGGCCGCTGATCGAGTTCGGTGCCAAGCAGGATCAGCAGCTGGTTCAATCGGACCGGGCCAAGCATCGCCTGCAATTCCGCGATGGTGGCGGGGTCGAGCGGTGCCCTGGCGGCGACGGTAGCCGGCGGCTGCGCTATCTGCCGCGGCGGGCTGAAGCGTTGCCGGCCGATCTGATCCAGCGTCGCGGCAAAGGCGGTGCTGTCGATGGGCTTGGTCAACAGACCGTCGAGCCCCGCATCCTCGTAAAGGGCCCAGTCGGCCGCGGCATCGGCGGTGAGCGCGATGATCGGGGTCTTGGCGGAGAGACCCGTTTCGGAGCGGATGCGGCGGGTCGCAGACAGACCGTCGCAACGCGGCATCTGCATGTCCATCAGAATGAGATCAAAGGGCTTGGCCGCGGCCGCTTCCACCGCCAGTTCGCCGTCGGCGGCGCAGGTGATCCGGTGGCCGAACCGCCGGCAAAGCGCCGTGATCAGCAGCTGGTTCACCGGATTATCCTCGGCCAGAAGGATGTCGAGCGGTTGGTCGGCGGTCGGATCGGACACGGCGGCGGGAGCTTCCGTCGGCACCGCATCGGGAAGGGTCAGGGTCACGGTGAAGGTCGTGCCCTGATGAAGCTTCGACTGGACAAGAATGTTGCCCCCCATCGCCGTGACCAGTCGGCGGCTGATCGCGAGGCCCAAACCCGTTCCGCCGCCGCGAGTGGCATTGGCCTCCTGGACAAAGGGTTCGAATAGCCGCCTGCGCAGTTCCGGCGTGATGCCGACACCCTGATCGATCACCGACAGGCGCAGCCGCTGGCAACCTCGCGGTGCGCGTTGCGCCGTACATCGCAAGGTCACCTCGCCGCGATCGCTGAACTTGATCGCATTGCTGAGGAGGTTGCCGAGAACCTGGCGCAGCCGCACGGGGTCACCGCGCACCCACACGCTATCCGGGGGCGGCGCGTCGAGCCGGAGGCGAAGGCCGCGCCGCGCCGCCGACCGTTCGAACAGCCGCAGCGTGGTGAGTAGGGTCGCGCCGAGATCGAACGGGTCGGCGGCAATGGTGACCCTGCCGGCATCGACCTTGCTGAAATCGAGAATGTCGTCGAGCACCGCCATCAACACTTCGCCGGATTCGCGAAGGGTCCGCAGATACAATCGGCGCTCATCCTCCCCGGGATCGCTTTCGAGCAGTTCGACCATGCCGATGACCCCGGTCATGGGGGTGCGGATCTCGTGGCTCATGGTAGCGAGGAACTGGCTTCGGAAGCTGGCGGCGGCGCGCGCTTCGTCGAGCGCGGTGACCAGCCGCCCCTCGGCCTCGAGCTTGGCGGTGATATCACTGATGACGCCGAACAGGCTGGCGGCGGCGCCCACCCCATAGATTTGCATGCGAAGCTGCAGGGTGCGGGTGCCGGTGTCGTCATCCAGCCGAACCACGCATTCGGCGGGGGCTTCGGCCCGCCGCGCGGCGGCAAAGGTGCGGAGCAGGCGAAGGCGATCGACATGCGGTAGCAGGGCAAGGGCTTCGCCCAAGTCCACGGCAAGTCCGGAGAGGCCAAGCATGGCCGCCGCGCCCGCCGACAACGTCACCGTGCGTCCGGTGGGATCGATCACCCAATGCCCGAGCGAGGCGAGCTCCTCGGCCATGACCAGCAAGCGGTTGCTGCTGGACAATCGGGCAGCGCGCTCTGTTGCCAGCATTTCGGCGGTGCGGCGGTCATGAATGTCGCGCAGCGTCGCGATTACAGGTAGCTCGCTCGGCTCGCGGCCTTCGGCTGCGGCATTCGCGGATGCGGTAGCCATCGGTCCGGCGAGGCGCATGTGCGCTTCGATCCAGCGATCGTCCCCATTTGCATGGCGCATCCGGAAACAGGTCACCGAATTACCATGATCGCGTGCCCGGTGGAGCGCGGCCGTGAAGCGCGACCGGTCGGTCGGATCGATATGGTGGAGCAAGGCGCCGCCGCACAGCGTGTCGGCGGACCAGCCAAGCAGCCTCTCGGCCGCGCTCGACACATAGTCGGCCTCGCCGCTTGCGGTGAGGCGCAGGATGAGATCGCTGCCGTGATCGGCGAGCAGGCGGTAATGCTCTTCACCGGAAAGAAGCGCCGCGGCCGTCTGCGCACGCTCGTGCCGCAATGCGGACACAGGCAGGGTGAGGGCGACGGCGGTGGCCACGAAACCCTGGATCAGGAACAGCCGCGCGCCGTCCGGGATCGGCGGCAGATTGAGCGGCCCCATGCCTTCAAAGGTCAGACCGACCGCGATCGCGCTGACCACCAGCACCAGGCTCGCGCAGCGCTCCAGCGGAAGGCGAAGACCAGCGAGCATCAGCATGGGCGCGATCAGGAAGATAAAGGGTTGGTCGTGCGAGAACACCTGCCCGGTGATCGTCGCGGCGGCCAGGAGCAGGATGACATACTCGACCAGGCTGCCTCGCATCCGGGCCGTGCGAGGTTGGGCCAGAGACACCAGCAAAGGCGTCAAGATCAGGATTCCGAGCAGGTCGGCGACCAGCCAATGCGCGAGTGGCTCGGAATCCACTGCGCTGCCCAGCGCGGCGAGGGACAGGCCGGCCAACGCGGTCGACACAAGCGCCGCGATCACCGCCAGCACCGCCAGAGCGCTGAGCCGGGCTGGAGTATCCAGCGTTGCAGGGACCGGATAGCGCCGCGCGAACAGGCAGGCGACCAGACCGATCTCGGCAAGATTGCACGCCGACAAGGCGATCGCGACCCAGAAGCTATCGCCGGCAAGGAGCGACGCGACGATATTCCCCGCGAGGCTGGCCGCGAAGATCGCGCCCCAGAGGGTCCGCTCGGTACGCAGCAGCAGCGCAATGATCGCTGCATTGGCGAGCCATACCGAGGCCAGCCTCCCGCCTTCCCGGGTCAGTTCGATCCCGGCAAGCGCGAGGAGAAACATGGCTACGGCGGCAAGCGCTGGCGGACCGGCGCGGCCCATGACGCGTGGCATTGGGCGCATGGCAAACGTCTCCAGCGGTCCGGCCTCCGAATGCTGCGAGGCGGCGGTGCTGGCGGCCAGCGGAAACCGATCCGTTATGGAGTGCTCAATCGACTCTTAAGAAGGTGAACGAGGTCCGTTATCGAGCTATCGATCGGGAACCTGCCCGAAAAGACGTATGGCGGCGACGGGTTCCGAATGCCCGCCGCCGCCGCTTCATGATCGAATCAACGTCAGCTAGCCGGCGCAAGCACCGTGTCGATCGAATGCACCACGCCGTTGCGCGCGGGCTGCTCGGTCCCCGTAGTCCGGGCGCTTTGCCCGGCGGCATTGGTGATCCGGAACGCATCGCCATCGCGGATGATGGTCAGGGGTTCGCCCGCCATGGTCGCGATGGTCGCCTTGCCCTTGCCGTTCTCCACCGCGCGGGTGAGGTCGGCGGCGAGAATGGTGCCGGGCAGGATGTGCGCCCGCAGCAACGCGGTCAGCTTGGCCTTCTGGGCCGGCTGATCGAGGTTGTCGAGGCTTCCGGCGGGGAGCTTGTTGAGCGCCGCGTCGGTCGGGGCAAGAATGGTGTAGGGCTCTTTCCCCGACAGCACCTTTTCCATGCCCGCTGCCTGGACCAATTGCGCGAGGCGGGGGTTGGCCCCCACCACCGCGGCGAGGTCCTGCGACGGGACGCCGGCCTGGGCGGAAAGATTGGTCTCCGGCTCACCGACACCGGCATTGTTGCCGCCATCCCCCTGCCCGCACGCGGCGAGCAGGAGGGCGGCAACGCTGGTCACGATCACGCCGCGCATCAGACCAGGGTCTCCACGATCGCCTGGACGATCTGGGTGGTCGGATCGACCTGGTAGATATTGCCGTCGTTGTAACGATACCAATTGTCCGGGCTGTCGACGTACCGGTCGCGATATTCGTACGGCACGTTGTAGACGTCGTAGCCGGCCGGCATCGGCTGACCGACCCCGAACCCGCCCGCCAGCAGCGAAACGATGCCTTCGATCAGCCCGTTGCCGCGATCGACCTGATAAATGGCGCCATCGCCGTAGCGGTAATAATCGTCGCCATTGTCGGCATACCAGGGCTGATACTGGACCGGGACGTTGTAATAGCCGAGGTAATCCTGCGGATAGGTGGCGCCGACGTAATAAGCGCCGTTCCAGTCGTCCGAGATCGGCCAATAGCCGTCGACATAATTGCGGTCGCGATCGACCCGGTACACGTAGCCGTCGGTGGTCCGGTAATAATAATCGTCATTGTCCGGATACCAGCTGCGATAGTCGATCGGCAGCAGCGCCGAGCCGAGCGCGACCGGTAGCGTCGCGCCGACCAGCTTCTTGGCCTGGCCCGGGGGAAGACAGCCATTGTTCTTGGCCGCCAGCCCCGGAGGGCAGCCGTCGACCAGCCCGGTGGTGCGAAAGCTCGGGCTTCCGAAATAGCTGTAGCGCTGCCCGCCGTCGAAATTGTTGACGGTGATGCGCTGTTCACGCTGGAACACGCGGCTGTCGACCTGATCGCGGCCGCCGCGATTCTGGACGAAGCGCTCGTTGCCGCCGCCCCGCTGGCGCTCGACATTCCCGCGCTCGATGCGGGCCGGGCCACGGTCGGCCCGAGCCTCGCGAACCGGGCCGCGCTGCTTCATGTCCTGCTTTTGCGGGCGCTGGGCCTGGCGTTCGATGCGCCGCTCGGGGCCGCGCATCTGCTGGCCGCCGCCGCGCGCTTCACGCTGCTGGCCGCCGCCACGCATTTCCTTGGGACCGCCGCCGCCATTGCCGCGCATTTGCGGGCCGCCGCCGCCGCGGGCCTGTTTCTGGCCGCCGCCGCCGTTGCCGCGCATCTGTGGACCGCCGCCACCGCCGCCCTTCTGGGCCTGCGCCGCCGGGGGGCCGCCCTTGCCGCCGCCATTGCCGTTGCCGCCACCGCCGCCCTTGCCGGGCTGCGCCAGGACCGGCGCCGTGAATGCCAGCGCCGCGGCGCCGGCCAGAATGAATGTCTTTTTCATGAGCCTGAGCTCCTTTCGGAGGTCACTAACGGCTTGCTCGCCGTTCGCGTTCCCGCCTTGATGGCGGAGGAGACACGTCTAGTCGCTCAGGCGTGAACGTCAGATTTCCGCCATTTACGGCTGAGGTTCATCTACCCAGTCGCGGGTCAGGAAGCGGCTAGCGATCAGCGCCATGACACCGGCGAGGCCGTAGAATAGCACCACGCCGATCGCCGCATAGCGCAGGCTGTCGGGTCCGTAGGCGCTCTTGAGCGAGTCCGAAATTGCTCCGATCAGCAACGGCCCGACGCCAAGGCCGACAAGGTTGTTGATGAGCAGAAACATCGACGAGGCTGTGGCGCGCTTTGCCGGTTCGACCAAATTCTGCACCGCGGTCACGATGGGGCCGAGCCACAGGATGTTCATCGCATTGGCGACGAGTAGCGGCGGCCAGGCCAGCCACAGGTTGTCGGTGGTGAGGCCGAACAGAAAGCAGGGCAACGCGATCAGCCAGGCGAAGGCCGGGAGCTTGGCATACCAACTCTTGTCGGCATGCCCGAGGCGATCGGCGAAATGGCCGCCGGCAAGCACCCCGATGACGCCGCCGATCAGCAGCAGCGAGCCCATGAATTGTCCGGCCTGCAGCAGGGTCAGGTCGTAACTGAGGATCAGCACGCTGGGCACCCAAACCGCGAGGCCATAGCCGCACAGCGACGACAGCGAGGCGGCGGTGGCGAGCAGCCAGAAGCTCGGCTTGCGCGAGACGATCGACCAGACTTCGCCGAGGCGGACCTTTTCCGTGGTGCCGGCCGCGCGGGGCACGTCTTTCACGATCCACAGGAAGAAAGGCACCAGCAGGATGCCGATGCCGCCCATGATGAGGAAGGCGGCGCGCCAGTTGATGTAGGTCGCGATATAGGCGCCGACGAGAAGACCGCTGCCAAGCCCGACCGGCACGCCCAGCGAATAGATGCCAAGCGCACGGCCGCGTTTTTCGGGCGGGAAATAGTCGGCGATCAGCGCATAGGATGGCGCCACGCCGCCCGCTTCGCCAACCCCGACTCCAAGGCGATAAAGGAACATCGACCAATAGCCGCCGGCCACGCCGCAAAGCGCGGTGAACCCGCTCCACACCGCGAGCGAGCCGGCGATCACCTTGGACCGGCTGGTGCGATCGGCAAGGTAGGACAGCGGCACACCGGCGAAGCTGTAGAGAAGCGCGAAGGCGAGACCGGCGATGGCGCCGAATTCCGTGTCGCTGAGCGACAGATCTTTCTTGATCGGCTGCGCCAGGATCGAAAGGATCTGCCGGTCAAGGAAGTTGAGAATGTAGGCGAGCAGCAGGACAACGAGAACAAGCGTCGGCGAGCGCGGTGTGGTGCGTGCTGCTGTAGTCATGGGGGAGGGAGTGGCACGGGACGCCTGGAGTGCCAAGCGTCCCGTGCCAGCCAGACCTTAGAACTTGACGTCGAGCGAGACGTACACCTGTCGCGGCGCGCCGTAGAAGCCGGTCACGACGCCTTCGAGACCGAGGCTCGGCGCGACGCCGGGCACCGCGAAGGCCGGGTTGGCCGATCCGTTGGCGAGGAACGGCGCGGCCGAGAGGATCGGCTGGCCGGTCACCGGGTTCACCGTCAGGAACTGATAGCCCGACGTGATATAGCGCTTGTCGAACAGGTTCTTGCCGTGCAGCCCGATGCGGACCTGACCAATGTCGTAGGTCAGATTGGCGTCGAACAAAGAATAGCCCTTCTGGTCGAGATAAGGGCTCGGCAATTCGAACTGCGTGCTCTTGCTGCGATAGGATGCGGTGGCGTTCACACCCAGCATGCCGGGGCCGGCAGGAACCGACAGGTCGATGCTGGCCGAGTTGGTCCACTTGGGCGTGTTCTGGATTTCACGGAAATTGGCGACGTCGATCGGCTGCGCGCGCGAGGTCGGGGCCGGATTGCCGCTGGCATCGAACGCAGCGATGTTGGTGATGAACTGCTTGTACTTGGCGTCGAGGTAACCGACCGACCCCGACAGGTTGAAGCGCGAGCCCGGGCCGGCGAAATCGCGGGCGATGATCGCGCTGCCCTCGAATTCGATACCCTTGAACTGCGCCTTGCCGGCGTTGGTGGTGACACCGACGAAGGTCGGCACGCCGTTGATCACCGCACCGGCCGATCCCGGCACCTGCGCGTCCTTGTAGTCGGCGATGAAGCCGGCGATCGCGACGCGGACGCGGCGGTCGAACAAAGCGGCCTTGTAGCCGATTTCGTAGCTGGTGACCTTTTCCGGTTCGAACAGGAAGTAATCGAAGATTTCCGACGGCTCGCGGGTGCCGTTGCCGTTCAGGTCCGGCGCCGCGGTGCTGAGGCCGCGCGGATCGAAGCCGCCGCCCTTGAAGCCTTTGGACCAGCTTGCGTAGATGTTGGTGTCGCTGTTCGGCTGGAAGCTGACCGAGGCGCGCGGGGTGAATTGCTTGAAGGTCTTTTCGCCCACGAAATTCGACGTCAGCGCGCCGAGTTGGACACCGGCACCGCCAAGCGCGGGCGAGACACCGCCGATCAAATTCTTGCGGATCACCGTCGCATTGCGCTTGTCCGACGTGTAGCGCCCGCCGAGTGAGACCGAGAACTGGTCGGTCAGGTCGTAGGTGAAGTCGGCAAAGCCGGCCCAGGTCTTGGTATCGACGTCGCCGAAGGTCGAGGCGGTGAAGCCCGGCAGGCCGAGCGCCGCGCCGGTGGTACCGAGCAGCACGTCGAAAATGTTGTTGGCATTGGCGTTCAGGTAATAACCGCCGATCAGGCCGTTCAGGCGCCCGCTCTCGACCAGGAGCTGCACTTCCTGGCTGAACTGGCGGTTGCGGTAGATGGCGGGCACGTCGACGTCGGCGGCGGCCAGCGCGTCGAAGTCGATCGGGGTGACGCTCTTGTCCTTGCGCCATGCGGTGATCGAGCGGAGGGTGATGCCGTCGCTCACTTCGAAATCGCCGCGGATCGAGATGCCGCCGCCGCGTACGTCCTGCTTGGGGTTCACCAGCCCGCCGCGCGTGTCGAACACGTTGCCGAGCACCGGCTGTCTGGACAGGAGCGAGGGGATGAAGCGGTGGCCGCCGCGCGGGCTGCTGCTGTCCCAGGTGTAATCGCCCGCAATCTTGATCCGGATGGCGTCGGTCGGAAGCAGCTCGGTGGTGCCGCGGACCGCGAAGATGTCCTTGTCGTAATTTTCCGCGCCGGTGGTGAGGTTGGTGCCGAAGCCGTTGCGCGTCAGCCGGGCGACCGCGCCGCCGATGCGCATGAAGTCCGCCAGCGGAACCGAGCCGCTGATCACCAGATCGCGCTGGCCGTAGCTGCCGACGGCTGCGCGGACCTTGCCTTCGGGATTGGCCGACAGCGAGCGGGTGACGTACTTGATCGCGCCGCCGATGGTATTGCGGCCGTAGAGCGTGCCCTGCGGCCCGCGCAGCACTTCGATCCGCTCCACGTCGTAAACGTCGAGCAGGGCGCCCTGCGGGCGGTTGAGATAGACGTCGTCGAGATAGATGCCGACGCCGCCCTCGTAGCCCGCCACCGGATCCTGCTGACCGACGCCGCGAATGAAGGCGGTCAGCGTGCTGTTGGTCCCGCGCGAGGTTTCCAGCGTGACGTTGGGGGTGGTGTCGCCGATGTCGCTGATGTCGATCGCGCCCTGCCGATCGAGCTGTTCGCCCGAATAAGCGGTGACCGCGATCGGCACGTCGATCAGCGTTTCGGTGCGGCGGCGGGCGGTGACCACGATGTCGCCATCGGGCGCCGCGGCAGCTTCGTCACGGGTCTGCGCATCGTTGACCGCCGCGGTGGTCGCCGTGTCGGTCGTCGTCGGTGCTTCCTGGGCCAAGGCCGGCGTAGCGACGAGCAGGATGGCGGCCGAAGCGAACAGGGCCGAACGAATGGTGATAGCGCGCATGACGATGATTTCTCCCCCTCGATCTGACAGGCCCGGCGACTCTTCCTCCCGCCGCACCCAAATCCAAGACGCCTTGCTTACTGAAACTTGAATCACCTTTCAAGTCTTGATCGGGAAGGCGCTTACGGGCAGTTTGGTGGTTCGAATGGCCGGGCCGGGGGCGGCGCGGTGCGGGGGTGGCGGGCGGCGGCTCGCCGGGGAGACCGGTGAATGGCGGACGGCGGCAAGGCAATGACCGGCAAGGCCCGACCGGTTCGCGCCGGACGCGCGATGGTCGATCGGCATGACGAAGCCGTGCCGCTGACCAATTCGGCCAAGGCACCGCGCACCGCGCGCGGGGAGCGCACCCGGCGCAAGATCCTCGACGCGGCCCGTTCCGAATTCGGCACCCGCGGCTTTGCCGAGACCGGCATCACCGAGATCACCCGCACCGCCAAGGTCGCGCTGGGCACCTTCTACACCTACTTCGACAGCAAGGAGGAAGTATTCCGCGCGCTGGTGCAGGACATGAGCGAGCAAGTCCGGCTGGCGGTCGCGCCGGTGCTGTCGGACGGCCGCGGAACATTGGAAGCCGAGGAACGGGCGCTCGCCGCATTCCTCGCCTTCGTCGGCACGCACCAGCAGGTTTACCGGATCATCGACGAAGCCGAATTCGTCGACCCCGCAGGCTTTCGCGCCCACTATGAGAACACCGCCGCCCGCATCGCCGAGCGGCTTGCCGAGGGAACCGCCGCTGGCGTCATGCAGCCACCGCGCGACGCGCTCGATGCCGAGGTGCGGGCCTGGGCGATCATGGGCATGAACGTCTTTCTCGGCCTGCGCTTCGGGGTGTGGGGCGAAGAGGATCCGGCGGTGGTCGCGGCGGCCGGCAACCGGCTGATTCGCGACGGGCTGGCGAGAAGCTGAAGAAGCGCCGTAACCGAACGTTATTGCGCTTCCTGTAAGCCTTCCACATGCACGCCGACTTCGACGCCTACCCGTCCCTTGAAATCGCCTTCAGCGATCAGTTCCGCGGGCACAATGAGCGCGACTGGGACGAATGGGCGGAACGGCATTTCTACGACACTGCCGCGGCCATCCCGCCGGCGGCCGACGAAGTGTGGCTGAACCGCAAGAAGCTGAATTATCGGGGGATTGGCGACAAAAAGACGATCCACCACCTCATCGCGGCAAACGTGGATCAGGCCTATCTCGGGGAGATTGGCAATCTGGTCGATCTCAGGCGGCTGGAACTCGAATGGCCGTTCCTTGCCGCCGATCTGACGCCGCTTCCTTCGCTCGAGCATCTCGAGCATCTCAGCATCGACAGCCCGCGAAACCTGTCCGATCTGTCGCCGCTTCTCGAGTTGCCGCGCTTGAAAACATTGCTAATCACGAACGCCAAGAAGATGCCGAATATCGACTGGCTGCGCGACGCGCATCATCTCGAGGTGATCGGCATCGAGGGCGCGATCGATTGCGACTACAGGATTGAGAGCCTCGCCCCCCTCGCGGGCCTGAAGTCGCTGCGCGCTTTTCTGGGTACGTCGACACGGCTTGCGGAGAAGTCGCTGATGCCGCTTGCCGAGTGCCCGAAGCTGGAGTTTCTCGGGGTCGCACGGTTCGCGCCCCGCTCCGAGTTCGAGCAATTGCAGCAGGCGCGGCCCGACATCTTTTGCCGGTGGTTCGATCCCAAGGCGTGGGGCACGGCGACCCTCAAGGCGGTGGGATAACGCTCGCGACCTATGCGATTGGGCCCGAACGGATCAGGAAAGACCAGCCGCGAGTTCGGCAAAGCGCTTCACGTCGGCGTCGTCGTGGTACAGGCCGAGCCCGATCCGCAGCACGTCGCCGCGAACGTCGGTGACGCAGTCTTGCGTTAGTAGCGCTTGCTGCCATTCGGCCGCCTTCGGGTGACGCAAGGCGAGGAAGCGGGCAGGACCGCTCGGCGGATCGAGCAGGTCGGCAGCGGCGAGCGCAGTGCCGGCCAGGTTGTCGGCGAGGCGCTGCTTCAGGTCTTGCACCCGTTTGCTGATCCGGCCGGTGATCAGCCCTTCGCCCGCCAGCATCCGGCGAATATGGAGAAAGCGGTACAGCGCCGACGGATCGAAGGTCGCGCCCATGAAGCGCATCGCGTCGGGGGCGTAGCCGACCTGGCCGGGCGGCAGAGTCAGATCCTCGAATTCCGCATACCAGCCGGTGATCGGCGGTCGTGGACCGAACCCCGGCGGGCAATGCATCAGACCGAGCCCTTCGCCCGACATCGCATATTTGTAGCCGCCGGCGAGGAAGAAGCAGCTTTCTCCGGGGGCGCCGAGCGGTTCGGGCACCGCCATGAAGCTGTGGTAGCCGTCGATGACCACCCAAGGTCCCTGGGGTGAAGCAATGGCGGCAAGCGCGTCGAGGCCCGGGACCAGACGCCCGGTACCGAACATCAGCTGGCTGACCATGACGAGGTCGGCCTCCCCTGCCCGCGCGGCGAGACGCTCGGCGAGGGTGTCGTGCGGTTCGGGGGGCAGCACTTCGAGAGCGATGTCGCCGCTTTCGGCCCAGCGGGCGAACTGGCGACGGGCGCTGTGGAATTCGCCGCTGGTGGTCAGCACCCGCAACGGGCCGGGCGTGCGGCGCGGGGCGGCGGCCCACAGGCGGACGATGAAATCGTGGGTGTTGGCGGCAAAGACAATTGAGTCGGGCTGACCGGTGCCGAGTTCCGCCGCGACCTCGGCCTGCGCTTCGGGCCACAGCTCGCCCATCACCCGGTCCCACTTGCGATCGGCGAGCCGGGCAGCGTCTTCCCAGCATTCCACTTGCCCGGCGAAGCTGGCGTCGGGCCACAAGTGATGGCTGTGCGCCGCCATGTGCAGGCGCCCGGGCGCGGCCGACAGGCTGCGGGTGAAGAGATGCTTGAAACTCATAGCTGGGTCCGGATCGCCCACAGTTCGGGAAAGGCGCGCTTTTCGAGGGTCGAGGCGAGATAGCTGGCGCCAGCCGAGCCGCCGGTACCGGGCTTCATGCCGATGATGCGCTCCACCGTCAGCAGATGCTTGTGCCGCCAGCCGGACAGCGCGTCGTCGATGTCGATCATCTTTTCGGCCAGCTGATAGAGCGCGAACCAGCGTTCGGTGTCGCGATAGACGGCGAGCCAGCTGTCGACGCCTTCGCGAACCCGGGCCGCGTCGGCGGTTTCCCACAGGCTCGGCGCGTCGAGCGCGGCCTGCAGTCGTGCGCGCCCTTCGCTGCCGCCTTCCTGATAGTCGAGGAACTTGGGGTCCTTGATGCCGAACTTATATTCGAGCTCGCGGAACTGCGCCGACTGGAACCCCGACGAGGTGCCCAGCACGTGGCGGAAGGCGGAATAGTCGACCGGGGTCATGGTCGCCAGCACGTCCCACGACAGGGTCATCACCGACTGAATGCGGCTGACCCGGGCCAATGCCTTGTAGGCCGCGGCAAAGTCGTCTGAGGCGACAAGGCGGATCGCGAGATCCACCTCGTGCAGCATCTGCTTCAGCCACAATTCCTTGGTCTGGTGTATGACGATGAACAGCATCTCGTCATGCAGGTCAGACTTGGGCTGCTGAGCCGACAACAGGGTCGGGAGCTGGAGATAATCGGCATAGGTCATGCCGGCCGGGTGCGCGGTCATGGGAAAGGCTTAGGGGCTTGGCAGCCCCGCGTCACCCCAGCCGATTACTGTCGCGGCTGGGCTCCGCCGAGCCCGCCGCTGCCGACCGTGCCGATATTACCGAAGAACTCCTCGAAAAAGCTCTTCTTGCGGCCGAGCGTCGGGGTGGTGCGGCCATAAGGATCGATCGAGGCGATCTGCTCTTTCCCGGTACGATCGACGCCCGCGACGTTGCCCGCCGCGTCGAAGCGGATGCGGAGCACCGACTGCTCGGTCACCCGCGGCGTGCGGAACGCAAAGGTCGAGGTCTTGCGGCTGACGTAATACCATTCGTTGTCGTTGAACTGGCCGGTAAAGGTCGGCCGGCCGAGCGTGCGTTCGACGCTGGTCTTGTTGTCGGTCCCGACCTGCACCGCCGACGCCAGCTCCTCGTTCATGATGAAGCCGCGATTCTCGCGATAACCGGCGCAGCCACCGAGGCTGACGCTCGCGACGAGGGTGGCGAGAAGGAGGAAGCGGTTGCTGGTCACGAGATAGAATGCTCCGGCTGCCGACACCCTTGCGTCGGCGGTTCGCCCGCTCAATATCGGCTGGGGGTCGCTCCGCCAAGTGCAGCGGCTCTCCTGAACGGAGGATGATCATGAAGTCGCTGATGCGGCTGTTCCGGAGCGAGCCGAATATCGCCGAGCCGCTCTATGCCCAGGTCGTGGCCAAGGCGCGTGCGCCTCACTGGTATGTGGAAGGCCGGGTGCCCGACACGATGGAAGGGCGCTTTTCGGTGCTGGCGACCCTGCTGGCGCTGACCGATCTTCGTCTGGAACAGGGGGGCGAAGCCGCGACGCGTGCGAGCGTCGCGCTGGCCGAATGCTTCGTGCACGACATGGATTCGCAGCTTCGCCAGGACGGCGTCGGCGATCCGGTGATGGGCAAGCGGGTCGGCAGCCTGGTCGGGGCGCTCGGCGGGCGGGTCGGCGCGTGGCGCCGCGCGACGCAAGGCGAGGAAAGCTGGGACGCGGTGGCGGGCCGCTCGCTGTATCGCGGGGAAATACCGTCGGACGCGGCGCTGGCGCATTCGCTCGACGAGCTGAAGCGGTTCTGGCAGGCGCTGCAGGGCCGCGGCGACGAAGCACTGATCGGCGGGGTGCTGCCGTGAGCGGGCTCACGCTGGCGCTGGCCAAGCTGCGTGACGGGCAGCGAATCGAATATAGCGCCGATGAAGCGGAGCGGGCGGCGGTCGCCGAGCGGCTCGATCTGCTCGGGCTGGAGCGGCTCGACGCGGCGCTGACGCTGCATTGCGAGGGCGAGAAAGTGCGGGCGGAAGGCCGCCTGATGGCCAGCGTGACGCAGGCTTGCGTCGCCAGCGGCGATCCCGTGCCCGCGACCGTGGACGAAAAGATCGCGCTGCTGTTCCTGCCCGAGCCCAAGGGGACGCCGGACGAGGAACTGGAGCTGAGCGCCGAAGACCTCGACGTGATCTTTCACGACGGACGCGAGATCGATCTCGCTGCCGCGATCGCCGACGAACTCAGCCTCGCGCTCGACCCCTATCCGCGCAGCGCGGGGGCCGAGGATGCGCTCAGGGAAGCGGGCGTGCTGAGCGAAGAACAGGCCGGCCCGTTCGCGGCGCTGGCGGCGCTCAAGGGCAATTAAGCCCGTCGTCCCGGCGCAGGCCGGGACCTCAGGCGTTCATTCGCTCCGAATGATGGAGATCTCGGCCTTCGCCGGGATGACGACACTGGTGTGGTGGTGACCTCAGAACGGAACGTCGTCGTCGAGATCGTCGAACGCCGCCGGGGCCGGGCGATTGCTTTGGCTCGACCCGCCCGAGCGGCCGCCGCCGTAGCCACCGCCGCTGCTGCCGCCACCGAAGCCGCCATCGTCATAGCCGCCACCGCCGCTGCTGCGACCGCCGCCGAAGCCGCCACCCCCGCCGCCGCCTTCACCGCCGCGGCCGTCGAGCAGCACCATCGAGCTGTTGAAGTTCCTCAGCACGACTTCGGTCGAATAACGGTCCTGGCCGTTCTGGTCCTGCCACTTGCGGGTTTCGAGCTGGCCTTCGAGATACACTTTCGAGCCCTTCTTGAGGTAGCTCTTGGCGACTTTGGCCAGACCTTCGGCGAAGATCGCGACCGAATGCCACTGGGTGCGCTCCTGACGGTTGCCGTCACGGTCCTTCCAGTTTTCCGACGTGGCGATGCGCAGGTTCACCACCTCGCCCCCGTTCTGGAACGAGCGGCTTTCGGGGTCCTGTCCCAGATTGCCGACCAGAATGACCTTGTTGACGCTTCCCGCCATGAATCGAACTCCTCTTTATCGAGGAGCAGCTATAGGCCGAGCGCCACCGCCGTCCAGTAGGTCGCGCCTGCCGCGAGGTAGGCGAGGGTGAAGAGATAGCCGACCATGAACAGCGGCCAGCGCCAGCTGTTGGTCTCGCGCCGGGTGACCGCGATGGTCGAGATGCATTGCGGTGCGAAGACGAACCAGGCGAGGAAGGCGAGCGCGGTCGGCAACGGCCAGGCGCCGCGCAGCCGCTCGGCAAGGCTTTGCTCAAGTTGGGCTTCGTCGCTTTCGTTCAAGGCATAAACGGTGGCAATGGCCGACACCGCCACTTCGCGCGCCGCCATCGAGGGGAGCAAAGCCAGCGCGATGTCGTGATTGAAGCCGATGGGTTTCACTACGACCTCGATTCCTGAGGCAATCCTGCCGGCGATCGAGACTTCAGACTGATTTTCACCCGGTCCGGCCTTGGGGAAGCTCGCCAGCGCCCACAGCAGGACGGTTGTGACGAGGATAATCCCGCCCGCGCGCTTCAAGAAGATGACGGTGCGCTGCCACAGACCCAGCGCGACGTCTTTCAACGCCGGCATCTGATATTTGGGCAGCTCCATCATGAACGAGGAGGCGGCACCGCGCGCCACCGTTTTGCGCAGCGCCAGCGCTGCAAGCAGCGCGCCGACGATGCCGGCGAGGTAGAGGCCGAACATCACCGCGCCCTGCAGATTGACGAACGGCGCGATCTCGCGGTGGGGAATGAAGGCGGCGATGATCAAGGTGTAGACCGGTAGCCGCGCCGAACAGGTCATCAGCGGCGCGACGAGGATGGTGGTCAGCCGGTCCTTTTCATTGTCGATGGTGCGGGTCGCCATGATCCCGGGAACGGCGCAGGCGAAGCTCGACAGCAGGGGAATGAAGGCGCGGCCGGAGAGGCCGGCGGTGCCCATCAGCCTGTCCATCAGAAAGGCGGCGCGGACCATGTAGCCGGTGCCTTCCAGCAGCAGGATGAACAGGAACAGGATCAGGATCTGCGGCAGGAACACGACCACCGCGCCCACCCCGCCGATGATCCCGTCGACCAGCAGCGAGCGAACTGCGCCTTCTGGCAGGGCGTCGGTGACGAGGGTGCCGAGCATGGCCATGCCGTCTTCGATCCAGCCGATCGGCGTCTCGGACCAGGCGAACACCGCCTGGAACATGGCGAACATCACCAGCGCGAGGATCGCAACGCCCGCGACCGGATGCAGCAGCACGCGGTCGAGGCGGTGGGTCCAGCGGCGGACCGGGGCTTCGCTGACGACGGCGGCGGCGGCGATCCGGCGGGCTTCACGGGCGAGATCGGCCGGGACCGGGACTGGCGCGACAGGGCGCCCGATCGCCGCTTCGAGCGCCTCGCGCACCGCATCGAGGCCGCGGCGGCGGACGGCGACGGTTTCGACCACCGGCAGGCCAATCGCCTGCGACAACTGCTCGGCTGAGACGGTCAGCCCATCGCGCGCGGCCATGTCGATCATGTTCAGCGCCACCACCATCGGCAGGCCGAGGCTGCGCAGTTCGAGCGCGAAGCGTAGGTGGTTGTCGAGGTTGGAGGCGTCGACCACCACCAACAGGGCGTCGGGCCTGCGCTCGCCAAGCTGATTGCCTTCGAGCACTTTGCGGGTCACCGCTTCGTCGGGGCTCGACGGTTCGAGCGCGTAGGTGCCGGGAAGATCGACCAGTTCGACCGGGCGACCGTCGGGCAGCGCGGCGCGACCGCTTTTGCGCTCCACGGTGACGCCGGGATAATTGCCGACTTTCTGACGCGCACCGGTCAGGGCATTGAACAGCGCGCTTTTGCCGGCATTGGGATTGCCGACTACGGCGACCAGAGGTGCGGGGAGGGTCACTGGCGGCCTCAGGCCCGGTTTCAGTCGGCCGGGACGACCCGAATCGCGCGGGCATGGACGCGGCGAATCGCCACCGTCATCCGCCCGACCTTGACCGCCAGCGGGTCACGCCCGAACGGGCCGGCGTGCAGCGGCTCGACCATCACGTCGGGGTCGAAGCCGAAATGGCGCAATCGCGCCGCTTCCTGCGTGCCGAGCAGTGCCCAGTCGATCGCTGACACGCGGCCGCGGCGACCCAGCTGAAGCTGGTCGAGCGCGAGCGCGAAATCCGAGGGCGAAGGCTGCACGGTCATTGCTGCAACTGATTATCAATAACAGCAGCGCGGGTCCAGCCCGTTGTTTGCGTTAGCGCGGTGGGTAGCGAAGCCGGCCGAGGAAGCGGGTCAGGCTCGGCCGTTCGGATTTACCGAGCCCGGCCTTCCATTTTTCGAACTGCATGACGTTGTCGATTCGCCGGTGGAGGAAGGCGGCGGTGTCGGCATTGCCCTCGCTGTCGTCCTGCAGCCACGCCAGCAGGGTCGAGCCGTAGACGGCCGAGAGGATCGCCCGCTTGGTGTAATGATTGTAATCGGTCGCGGTATCGCCGGCCATGCGCCACATGACATCCGCGCTGCGCCACGACAGGCGCGCGGCGGCAGGGGCGTTCTGCGGCATCGCCAAGATAGCGAGCGCGCGGCGAATCGCTTCCTTAGCCGGTTCCTGGATCTGGAGGCGGGTCCAGACCAGGCTGCGGATGCGCTCGCGGATCTTCATCGCGGCGAGGGTCTCGGGCGGAAGCGCTTCGGCCAGCGCCTTGTCGACGCCCTGGCCGTAAAGGTCGATCAGTTCGACCGCGCCGTCGGGAATCGCCAGCAGGGCGAGAGCGGGGTCGACGCCTTCGCTCACCGCCGCGGCTTCGACCGCCGCCGGGGTCCAGCCGTCGAACGCCGCATTCTCGCCGATGGCGAGCGCGAGATCGAGCGCGGTCGCTTGCGCGGGGGAAAGGGTGTCGACGCTCATGCCGGGTCCGACTTGGGGCCGGAGCCGCCCCCTTGCAAGCGGACCAGCACCAGCGCCGCGCCGATCGCGAAGGCACCGAGGAAGTCGAGTGACGTCATGACCTCGTTATAGAACAGCCATCCGATGATTGCCGATACGGCCGGTTGGGTCAGCAGCGCGAGGCCGACCACGAGCGGCGGGACCTGACCCAGCGCATAGACGAGGCAGCCTTGTCCGACGACCTGGCTGCCGAGCGCGAGGAGCAGCAGAGGGGTCCAGTCGGTCGGCCAGATCGTCTCGCCCATCGCCGCGGCGAAGGGCAGCAGCATCGTCGCGCCGAACGCGCTGGCGAGGATCAGGACGGGCAGCGGCTGCATCGAGCCGCGCACGCGCTCCACCGCGATGAGGTAACCGGCGTAGAGCAGTCCGGCGAGCAGGGTCAGGAGATCGCCATGGAGATAGCGCGCGCTGAGCTCGGCGCTGCCTGCCATCAGCAATGCCGAACCGCCAAGCGCCAGCAGCAAGGCGGCCGCCTGCAGCCAGGTCGGCCAGCGCCGGGTCAGCCACAGGCCCCAGGCCGCAAAGGCGAAGCTTGCGACATTTCCGAACAGGGTCGCGTTGCCGAGCTTGGTGAGATGGATGCCCGCGTGCCAGGCGGCGAGATCGGCGGCGAAGAAGAAAGCGGCGACTGCGATCACCAGCGCGGAGGCGCGGCCCGGCCAGTGTGCGGGCTGACCCATCGCTTTGGCCAGCGCCAAGAGGAACGGCAGCGCCAGCGCCAGCCGCCAGAACCCCGCGGCGCTTGGCCCCACGTCGCTCAGCCGCACCATCCACGGCCCGAACGCCAACGCGAGGTTGCCGAGCATCAGGATGGCAAACGCCCGGGGAGAAACGCGCTGGGTCACCAGCGCCCCTTAGTCGCCATGGAGGCGGGGTCCAGCCCCGCGCGATTGTTATGCGCCGCCGCCGCCCTATCTGACCAGCCGTGCTCGTTTCCCAACAGGACTTACTTATGCCCGATCTGTTCGACCCGGTCGTCTTTGGCGACATCAGCCTCGCCAATCGCATTGTCATGGCCCCGCTCACCCGCGGCCGCTCCGGCCCGACCGGGGTGCCGACCGAGCTGGGGGTCGAATATTACCGGCAGCGCGCGGGCGCCGGGCTGATCATTTCCGAAGGCACCGGCATCAGCCGCGAAGGGCTCGGCTGGCCCAATGCGCCGGGCCTGTGGACCGAAGAACAGGTCGAAGGCTGGAAACCGGTGACCGAAGCGGTGCACCAGGCGGGCGGCAGAATCGTCGCGCAGCTGTGGCACATGGGGCGGCTTGTCCATTCCAGCGTCACCGGCACCCAGCCGGTCTCGGCCAGCGCCACCACCGCGCCCAACAAGGCGCATACCTACGAGGGCAAGAAGCCGTACGAGGAAGCGCGGGCGATCACGTACGACGACATTCAGCGCATCCTCGGCGATTACGCGACCGCGACGCGCAACGCGCTGCGGGCTGGGTTCGACGGGGTGCAGCTGCACGGGGCCAACGGCTATCTGATCGACCAATTCCTGCGCGACGGCACCAATCTGCGCGAGGACGACTATGGCGGGTCGATCGACAATCGCATCCGCTTGCTGCGCGAAGCGACAGAGGCGCTGATCTCGGAGGCCGGCGCCGGCCGCACGTTGGTTCGCTTGAGCCCGCTGGGGTTGGTCCAGGGCTGCGACGACAGCGATCCGCACGGGCTGTTCATCGCCGCCGGCAAGGCACTCGGTAAGCTCGGCATCGCCGCGCTCGAGCTGCGCGAGCCGGGGCCGCAATCGACCTTCGCGGCGAGCGACATCGCCCCGGTCAGCCCGCACATCCGCCCGCATTTCAAGGGCGGGATCATCCTCAACAGCGATTATGACGGGCCGTCGGCGCGGGCGCGGCTGGCGGAAGGCGTCGCCGATGCGATTGCGTTCGGACGGCCGTTCATCGCCAACCCCGACCTGCCGGAGCGCCTGCGCCGCGACCTCCCGCTCAACGAGCCCGACCCCGGCACCTTCTACACCGCGGGGCCCGAAGGCTACATCGATTATCCGCTTGCCGAGGAACAGGAAGCCGCCTGAACCTTTGTCGCCGTCATGGCAAAAGCATCAACCAACCCTCGCGTGAACTGGAAAGCCGCCGGCGCGGTCGCGGCGGCGACCCTGGTCGGGCTCGGCGTCGCCTACGTCCTTCAGGAAAAGGCGACGCCGGGACCCGACTATCGCACCCTGGTCAGCGACGGCGACCTTCAGATCCGCAGCTATCCGGCGATCAAGGTCGCCGAAACGGTGGTCGCCGGGCCGCGCAAGGAAGCGTTGAGCAAGGGTTTCCAGATCCTCGCCGACTATATCTTCGCCAAGTCGCGGCCGGGCGAGAAATTGCCGATGACCGTGCCGGTGATGCAGGATGCGGGCAATCCGATGGCGAGCGACCCCCCGCGTTTCGACGATGAGGTCGAAGGCGGCTGGCGCGTCCGATTCGTGATGCCCGAAGGGCATGACGTGCCCGAGCCCCCGGAAGGCGTGACGATTATCGACGTGCCCTCCCGGCGCGTGGGCGCGGCGACCTTCCACGGCACCGCGCATGACGACCGGCTGCAGGCCGCCGAAGATCGTCTTCGTGGATGGCTCAAGCGTCACGGCGAGGACGCGATCAAGTGCGAGCCCGAATATGCCTTCTACAATTCGCCGATGATCCCCCCGCCGCTACGCCGCAACGAGGTATTGCTGGCGCTGAGCTGACGGCGTCGCCCCGGCGGAGGCCGGGGCCTCTATCGATGTCGCGCCACGCCGCCTGAGATCCCGGCCTACGCCGGGATGACGGTGCCTCAGATCGGGTGACCGTCAGTGTCCATCAAAACTTCGCGCCTGCCTACGTGATCAGGTTGCCCGACCTTGCCGTCCTTTTCCATCCGCTCGATCAATCGCGCCGCGCTGTTGTAGCCGACGCGTAGCTGGCGCTGGAGATAGGAGGTCGAGGCCTTTTGGCTTTCGGCCACGACCTGGATCGCCTTGCGGTAGAGCTGGCTTTCGGGATCGTCGTCGCCCTCGGGCGCGCCGTCGAGCGCGAAGCCGCCGTCCTCGGGCTCCTCGGTCACCGCGCTGATGTAGTCGGGCGTCCCCTGCTTGCGCCAATGATCGGCGATCAGCCGCACCTCGTCGTCGCTGACGAAAGGCCCATGGACGCGCAGGATCTGCTTGCCGCCCGGCATGTACAGCATGTCGCCCTTGCCCAGCAGCTGTTCGGCGCCCTGCTCACCGAGAATGGTGCGGCTGTCGATCTTGCTGGTGACCTGGAAGGAGATGCGGGTCGGCAGATTGGCCTTGATGACGCCAGTGATGACGTCAACGCTCGGCCGCTGGGTCGCCATGATCAGATGGATGCCCGCCGCACGCGCCTTTTGCGCCAGGCGCTGGATCAGGAACTCGACCTCCTTGCCGGCGGTCATCATCAGGTCGGCGAGTTCGTCGACCACCACCACGATCTGCGGCAGGACTTCGTAATCGAGCTCCTCGGTCTCATAGACCGGCTGGCCGCTGTCGGCATCGTAGCCGGTCTGGACCTTGCGCCCAAGCTTGGTACCGCGCGCCTTGGCCTCCAGCACCTTGTCGTTGAAGCTCTTGAGCGCACGCACGCCAAGGCTCGCCATCATCCGATAGCGCTCCTCCATCTGCTCCACCGCCCATTTCAGGGCGCGGATCGCCTTGGGCGGCTCGGTCACGACCGGCGCCAGCAGATGCGGGATCCCGTCGTAGATGCTGAGTTCGAGCATCTTGGGATCGATCATGATCATCCGGCACTGGTCCGGGCCCATCCGGTACAGCAGCGACAGGATCATGCAGTTGAGGCCGACCGACTTGCCCGAGCCGGTGGTGCCGGCGACCAGCAGGTGCGGCATGGGCGCGAGGTCGGCGATGACCGGATCGCCGGCGATGTTCTTGCCGAGCACCAGCGGCAGGCTCATCGCCTGATCGGCGAAGGCCTGGCTTCCGATCAGCTCGCGCAGCGCGACGCTTTCGCGTTTGGGATTGGGCAGTTCGATGCCGATCACGCTGCGCCCCGGGATGGTCGCGACACGGGCCGACAGTGCGCTCATGTTGCGGGCGATGTCGTCGGCGAGCTGGATGACGCGGCTCGCCTTGATCCCGCTCGCGGGCTCCAGTTCGTACATGGTGACCACCGGGCCGGGCCGGACCTCGACGATGTCGCCGCGGACGTGGAAATCCTCCAGCACGCTTTCGAGCAGGCGCGCGTTGCGCTCCAGCCCCGCGCGGTCGACCGGATTGCGCCCGGCGTCGGTCGGCGCGGCGAGGAGGTCGATCGGCGGCAGCGCATAGCTGTCGCCGAGCGCGAGGCTCTGCTGCTGCGAAGCGGCGCCCTTCTTGCCCCGCGGCTTGTCGACCACCGTCGCGGCCGCAACGATGGCGGCGCTCGGCTCCTTGACGTTGACCTCGGGCCGCGAGCGCGGCGGCTTGGCTTCGCCGCGCTCTTCGCGCGGGGCGGCGGTGCGACGCGGTGCGGGCGCGTCGTCGCGCTCGCGGCGGAGGCGGGTGGCGACGAAGGCGCGTTCCTCTTCGTTGAGATTGAGCGCGAGGAAAGCGAGGATCAAACCGCCGAGTCCGAGCAGCAGGATCAAAGCGATCCGGCTGGGCCCGGCGATCGCCGGTTCGGGAATCAGGCCGAGCAGGGCTTCCCACCCGCTTGCCCCCGCCAACCCGAGCACGCCGGCGAGGCCAGCGGGAAGGCCGGAGGCGACCGACTTGGTGGTGAGGCCAAGCGCCATGCCGATCAGCACCGCGCCCGCCGCCGCCACCAGCAGCGCGCGGCCGATGCGCCCCGTCGGCCGCCCGCCGAGCAGGCGCGTGCCCGCCAGCACCAGCACCGGGAGCAAGGTGATTCCGCCCGGCCCGAGCAGCAGAAGCAGCAAATCGCTGGCGTAAGCGCCGGGAAGGCCGAGCCAGTTCTGCGCCGGCCCGCCCGCCGCCGTGCTCCAGCTCGGGTCAGTGCGTTCGTGAGTGAGCAGCGAGACGGCAAGCGCCAGGGCGGCGGCGATGGCCAGCACACCCGCCAGCTTAACCATCAGGGTGCGCGCCGCCCCGCCCAGCCGGTCGCGCCAATCGGGCTCCAGCTCGCGCCGGTCCGCGCGCGTGCGTGCTGCTACTGTTGCCATGGTCCTAAGTGCCTGTCCCGCCCGCAAGTTCGTTTGTTCTCTCCTTGTGCCTCTCACCCGAGTCCATGGTCAAGGATGACGCGGTGAAGCGGAGCGCCTACATGCGGCTTCCATGACACAGGATCAGCAGGAGCAGTCGGACGTCATCATCCTCGGCGGAGGGCTGGTCGGACTGGCGCTCGCCGCGGCGCTGGACAGCGCGGGGCTGCGGTCGGTGGTGGTCGATCCGGCCGATCCCGACACCCGCAAGGACGTCGCCTTCGACGGCCGCACCACCGCCGTGTCCTCCTCCAGCATGCGGATGTTCCGTCAGATCGGCGTGGTCGATCACCTGCCTGCCGAAGGATGCCCGATCGGCGCGATCCGGGTCGCCGACGGGCTCGAACCAGGCGGGCTGACCTTCGAACCGGGCGAAGATGGCGAACCGCTCGGGGTAATGCACGAGAACCGGCACCTGCGCGCCGCGCTGCTGGGGCGGGCCGATGCGGGGGCGAACATCACGCTGTGCTGGAAGGCGCGTATCGCGGAAGTCGTGCGAGACGATTTCTCAGGTCGCGTACGGCTGGAAAACGGGCGCACGTTCAGCGCACCGCTGATCGTCGGCGCGGAAGGCCGCCGGTCGCCGAGCCGCGAGGCCGCGGGCATCCGCATGGCACGCTGGTCCTACAAGCACACCGCGATCGTCTCGACCCTCGCGCATGAGCGCCCGCACGAGCATATCGCCTACGAGATCTTCTATCCCGCCGGCCCGTTCGCGCTGCTGCCGATGACCGATCTGGAAGACGGCACGCCCCGCTCGGCGCTGGTGTGGTCGATCGCCAACGACAAGGCGGCGGGGTTGCTGAAGCTCGACGACACGGCATTCGCGGCCGAAGCGGAGGCGGCGATGGGGGGGTTCCTGGGCGACATCCGCCTGCTGACTCCTCGCTCCTCCTATCCGCTCGGCTTCCACCACGCGACCCGGATCACCGACCGCCGGCTGGCGCTGGTCGGCGACGCGGCGCATGCGATCCACCCGATTGCCGGACAGGGCGTCAATCTCGGCTTCCGCGATGCCGCGGCGCTGGCCGAAGTGCTGGTCGACGGCGCGCGGTTGGGGCTCGACCTCGGCGATGCGCAACTGCTCGCCCGCTATCAGCGCTGGCGGGCACTCGACGCTTTCAGCGTGGCGCTGGCGACCGACGGGCTGACGCGGCTCTATGGCGTGCCGGGTAAAGCGGCGTCAGTGGTGCGGCGGCTCGGCATGGGGGTGGTCGACCGGCTGGGTCCGCTCAAGCACAAGCTCAATGCCGCCGCACGCGGCAACAGCGGCGACCTGCCGCGGCTGTTGCTGGGCGAAGCACTCTGAGGCTTACTGCATCCGCGGGCTGACGTCGCCGCCGCCCTGCGCCATGCGGAGGAACTGCATCAGCTGAATCAGCAGCTCGGCGCGGGTCGGCAGTTCTTCTTCTTCCAGCAGCGCCTGCTTGGCCCCGCCGTCGAACGGCGCGACCTGGGCGATGGCGTTGACCAACATCTCATCGTCCAGCCGCTCCACCGCGTCCCAGTCGACGGTCAGCCCCATGGCGTCCCCCAGGAGGCGCGCTTCCTGCTCGACGGCCGCGCGTAGCACCGAGGGCAGTGCATCGGGCTCGTTCTCGGCATCCTCGCCCGGCACCACGTCGGCCTGGCGATAGGGCGTGCCGACATCGGCTTCGGCGATCAGGCGGAAGCGGGTGGTGCCCTGCAGCACGATATTGAAGCGCCCGTCGCTGAGTTCCTCCATCCCGACGATCTCGCCGATGCAGCCGACCCGGTAAAGCTCGGGATTGCCGAGCCCGTCGTCGGGCAGCGCCTTGGGCTGGATCATCCCGATCAGTCCGCCGCCGGCCACCGCATCTTCGACCATCTGGCGATAGCGCGGCTCGAAGATGTGCAGCGGCAGATGGCTGCGCGGAAACAGGATCGCCCCGCCGAGCGGAAACAAGGGTAAGCGGAGAGGCGAGGTGCTCACGTGAAGAGCAGCGCCGACAGGCGGCGGCGCTGGCTGCGCGCCCATGGATCTTCCAGCCCCTGCGCTTCGAGCAATTGCAGGAAGCGGGTCCGCGCCGCGCCCTCGTTCCAGTTGCGATCGCGCCCGACCACCTCGAGCAAGGCATCGGCGGCTTCGTCGCGGTGCCCGCCGGCCATCAAGGCGTTGGCGAGCTCCATCCGCGCTTCATGGTCGTCCGGGTTGGCGGCCAAGCGCTGCTGGAGCCCCGCCGTATCCACCTCAGGCGTCGCGGAAATGTCGAGCGCCGCGCGGGCGCGGGCGACGGCGGCATCAGTCTGCGCGGTCGCGGGCAGGCCGTCGAGCACCGTCCGGGCTTCGTCCGCACGGCCCAACGCGATCAGGGCTCGGGCGAGGCCGCCGGCGACCTCGGGGTGATCGGGGTCCATCTCGGCGATCTGGCGGAAGATGTTCTCGGCCCGCTCGGCATCGCCCCCGGCAAGCACTTCTTCCCCCATCACGATCAGCGGCTCGATCTCGGCTTCCAGCGCCTGCGCCTCGCCCTTGACCGGCAATTGGCCGAGCAACTGGTCGAGTATGCGCTTGATCTGCCCTTCGCTGCGATATTGCGTGAGGTCGGCGACGGGCTGCCCGCCGAAGATGGCGTAAACGGTCGGGATGGAGCGGATCTGGAACTGCGCGGCGACGACCTTTTCCTCGTCGACATCGACCTTTACCAGCACCACGCCCTTGTCGGCATAGTCGGCGGCGACCTTTTCGAGCACGGGGCCGAGCTGCTTGCAGGGCCCGCACCATTCCGCCCAGAAGTCGAGAATGACCAGCTTGTCGAGGGAGGGCTGAAGCACCCGCTCCTGGAAGCTGCGAATCGCTTCGCGTTCTTCAGCGCTCATTCCAAGAGTGGCCACGTGTCTGGTGCTTCCTTCCCGTTGGTGCTGGCGGGCATATGGGCCGGCTGCTCCCGTCCGCCAAGTCTCACAACCGAATGGCGATGAAAGGGTTGCCAGCCCCGAAAGCCATTGCTAACGGGCCCCCACCCAGACGGCGCCAGCCGCCGTCGCACAGGCGCCAGAGCGGGCGTAGCTCAGGGGTAGAGCACAACCTTGCCAAGGTTGGGGTCGAGGGTTCGAATCCCTTCGCCCGCTCCAGCAGCGTTTCGGCTGCGAACCCTCGAAATTCATGTTCGCGCTTCGCCCGAAGGTCTACGCTGTGGTTCGAATCCCTTCGCCCGCTCCAGCGATGCCTTGGGATCGTCCTTCTCAAACCGAACTATGATCTAGCGAGCGAGCAGCGCCGCGCCTTCGATCTGGTCGAGCGCGCGGTGCGCGGCGATGTAGGTGCGCGCGTCGGCGACCCATTTGGGCGCGGCCGAAATGCCCGGCAGGCGCATCGCTTCGGCCAGCGCCTGATCGACCTGGCCGGTGCCCAGCCGCGCTTCGGCGCGATCAAAGGTCGCGACCGGTCGTTGGCTCGGCTGGTCGGCACGGCGGATGGTGACGAGATTGCCCATTTCCTGCCGCACGGTCTGCCACAGGCTGGCATTCTCCGGCGCCGCTTTCAGGCGCGGGGCAAGCAAGGCGAAATCGGTGGTGAGCTGGTCGAGCCGGACCGGACGACGCGACGCGGTGATGATGGTCGCCACCGCCTGCGGATGGCTCGGGCCGAAGCGCTCGGTCAGCAGCGGCTCGAGATAGCCGAGCGCCACCCCGCGATCGATCGCCCGCCGCGCGGCAAAGGCGACCAGCAGTGCGTCGGCACGCCCAGCCGAGCTTTCCGCCCTGGTGGTGGCGCTTTCGACGCGAGCTAGCCGCGCTTCGAGCGTTGCGACGCGGGCTTCGGTTGCGGGCAGCGGATCGACGGCGGTCGGCGCCGGTGTCGTTGCATTCGGCACCGCCGCGAATTGCTGTTGCTGCGTTGGCGTCACGGCGTCGGCGGGCAATTGCAGCCCGGCAAGCCGCGCGGCTTCGGGAAAGCGGTTCAAGGCCCATACCGCAGCGGCGCCGCCGAGCAGAAGCAGCAGCAGGGCGCCAAGGAGGATCGCGCTGAGGCTCGTCCGCCGATATGCGGGGCTGGTCGTCATCGGCGCTGTTCCTCGCACAGCTTGGCGGCGAGGGAAAGCAAGGCGCTGTCGCTAGGCTCCGGGGCCGCTTCGCAGCGCTCCCAGCCGGGGCCGCACGCCGCCGCCGCCGCCGGGCTGATCGCCGCTACCCGCACGCGGTCCCGAGCCATCTCGACCTCGGTTAGGCGTCGCCCGGCGGCGGGCGAATGGATCAGCGCCACCGCGCCTTCGAGCAGTGTCGCGTCGGGGAGCGCGAGCGGCGCCATGCGGTACACGGTGACGGACGTGATGTTTTGACGGGGAGCGTCGGGCAAGATCCGCTCTTCCCCGGCAAAATGGAGAAAGCGCAGACCTGTCGGCAAGAGGTCGAGCAGCCGATCGACGCCGCCGTGCCCGACCGTCATCACCGTCAGTCCGGCTGCCCGCGCCGTCGCGGCGGTGGCTTCGCCGACGGCATGCGCCGGGAGGTCCGGCAGCGATCCGGCGAGCCGCACGGCGTTGGCGCTGGTCACCAGCAAGGCATCGAACGGGCCGGCGGGGAGAGTCCATTCCACCGCTTCGGCGGCGAACAGCGGGTGTCGGCGCACCGTCAGCCCCATCGCTTCGGCCCGCGCGGCGGTGGCGGTGGCGCCAGGCTCCGGGCGAAGAACGACCAGTGGTCTCACGCCGGGTCGAACAGGAGCCGGACTTCGGGCGGCGCGCGGTCGAGCAGATCGGCGGCAAGCGCGCGGCCGACGCGTTCTTCCTCGCCGGGCGCGGCCCGAGCTTCACCGGCGACATGCGCCGCGCCGTCGCTGCTCAGCAATTCGGCGCGAAGCCACAGGCTGCCGTCGCCTTCGACCAGCCCCAGCGCGGCGACCGGCGAGTGACACGATCCGCCGACCCCGCGGCAAAAGGCTCGCTCGGCCGTCACCGCGCGGCGGGTCGGTATGTGGTCGATCGCCTTCAAGAGCGCGCGGGTTTCCGCATCGTCCTTGCGGCATTCGATCGCGATGGCTGCCTGGCCCGGTGCGGGGAGAAAATCGGCGATCTCGATCGGACGCCCTTCCGCGATCCCCAGCCGGTCGAGCCCGGCGGCGGCGAGAAAAGTGGCTTCGTAAGCGCCGCTGGCGATATGATTGAGCCGCGTCGCGACATTGCCGCGCATGATCGAGACCTGGAGGTCGGGCCGCCGCCGAAGCAACTGCGCGGTGCGACGCGGCGAGGACGTGCCGACGTTTGCTCCCTGGCTCAGCGCGTCGATCGAGGCCGCTCCGATCAGCCGGTCGCGCACATCGGCGCGGGGCAAAAAGGCGGCGATGCAGAGGTTATCGGGCCGCTCGCTTTCGACATCCTTGCAGCTGTGCACCGACAACTGGGTCGTCCCGCCGAGCAGGAACTGGTCGAGTTCCTTGGTCCACAGCGCCTTGCCGCCGATCTCCGCCAGCGCGCGATCCTGCACCTTGTCGCCGGTAGTCCGGACTTCGTGGAGCGCGACCGCGCCCGGCTCCCACCCATGCGCGGCTTCCAGCGCGGCGGCGGTGGCGCGGGCCTGCGCCAGCGCCAGCGGGGACGAGCGGGTTCCGGCAAGCAGGCGCGCGATCATGCGCTTCCCCTTGCCAGAGCGGCACACGAACCGCAAAGGCCGCCACAGATGGCGCTGATCCTTGGCCTTGAATCCTCCTGCGACGATAGCGCGGTGGCGCTGGTCACCAGCGACCGGCAGGTCGTGGCGCAGCGCGTGGTCGGGCAAAACCAGGCCCATGCCCCGTTCGGCGGCGTGGTGCCCGAAATCGCCGCGCGCGCGCACGTCGAGGTGCTTCCGGGGCTCGTCCGCGAGGTGCTGGACGAAGCGGGCATTGCGCTGGCCGAGGTCGATGCCATCGCCGCCACCGCCGGGCCGGGGCTGATCGGTGGCGTCATGGTGGGCCTGCTGACCGGCAAGGGCCTGGCGCTGGCGAGCGGCAAGCCATTAGTCGCGGTCAACCATCTCGAAGGCCACGCGCTGTCGCCGCGGCTGGTCGATCCCGCGCTCGGCTTTCCCTACCTGCTGCTGCTCGCCAGCGGTGGCCATTGCCAGTTGCTCGAAGTGCGCGGGGTCGGCGACTATCGCCGGCTCGCCACCACCATCGACGATGCGGCGGGCGAAGCGTTCGACAAGGCGGCCAAGCTGCTGGGCCTGCCCTATCCCGGTGGGCCGGCGATCGAAGCGCTGACGCAGGATGGGGACCCCCGTGCGGTGCCCTTGCCCCGGCCGCTGGTCGGCAGCCCCGAATCGCATTTCTCCTTCGCCGGTCTTAAAAGCGCGGTGCAGCGCGCGGTCGCCGCCGGCACGCACCGGCCCGCCGATATTGCCGCCAGTTTCCAGCAGGCGGTGGTCGATTGCTTCGTCGACCGCACCCGCCGCGCTTTGGCCGTCAGCGACGCGCCGGCGCTGGTCGTCGCAGGCGGCGTCGCGGCCAATTCGGCGGTCCGCGCCGCGCTCGAGACGCTCGCTGCCGAACAGGGCCGCGCTTTCTCGGTCCCGCCGGGCTGGCTGTGCACCGACAATGCCGCCATGATCGCTTGGGCCGGCGCGGAGCGCTTCGCGGCGGGACTGGTCGACGGGCTCGACGCCCCCGCCCGGGCGCGCTGGCCGCTGGACGAAAGCGCCGAGGCGGTACGCGGAGCAGGGGTAAAGGCATGAAAGTCGGAGTGATCGGTGGCGGCGCGTGGGGCACCGCGTTGGCGCAAGTCGCGGCGCAGGGCGGCGAAACCTTGCTCTGGGCGCGTGAAACCGAAGTGGTCGGCAGCATTGCGGAGCGGCGGGTCAACGACCTGTTCCTGCCGGGCGTGCCCTTGTCCGATGCGATCCGGCCGACCGGCGATCTGCACGACCTTGCCGACTGCGATGTCTGGCTGGTCGTCACCCCGGCGCAGCACATGCGCCGCGTGCTGGAAGCCGCCGAGGGTTGCCCCAAGGCCTTGCTGCTCTGCTCCAAGGGGATCGAGGAAGAAAGCGGCCAATTGCTGCATCAGGTGGCGCGCGAGGCCTGCCCCGGCGCTTCGGTCATGGTCCTGTCGGGACCGACCTTCGCGCATGAGGTCGCTGCCGGCCTGCCCACCGCTCTCACCCTCGCCGCCGAGATCGAGGCTGAGGCCGAAGCCGTCCGCACCCGCCTCGCCCGCCCGGCCTTCCGGATCTACCTCAGCGACGATGTCGCCGGGGCGGAGGTCGGCGGGGCAGTCAAGAACGTGCTGGCGATCGCATGCGGCGTGGTTGAGGGGCGCGGTCTCGGCCAGAACGCCCGCGCCGCGCTGATCGCACGCGGATTCGCCGAAATGACCCGCTTCGGGCTGGCGCGCGGCGCACGGGCTGAGACGCTGGCGGGCTTGTCGGGGCTCGGCGACCTCGTCCTCACCTGCTCCTCCACCAGCAGCCGCAATTTTTCGCTCGGCAAGGGCCTCGGCCAAGGCCGCCCGGCGGCCGAGCTGATGGCCGATCGCCGCACCGTCGCCGAAGGCGCCTTTACCGCCCCGGTGCTGCGGCGATTATCCGAACAGGAAGGCGTCGACATGCCGATCGTGGCGGCGGTGGACGACCTGCTCGCCGGGCGGGCCAGCGTCGATGCGGTGCTGGAGCGGCTGCTTGCGCGCCCCCTGCGCCAAGAACGCGCATGACGACTTCACATCCGTTTGTGCCGAGCGAAGTCGAGGCACGTCCCTCGACTACGCTTGGGACTAACGGTCGTGCGGCGAGATCAGAAATCCCAGGCGATCCCCTTTTTCTCCCAGTCGCCGTAGCGCGTGGGATCGAGCCGCGGCTTGTCGCCCGCGGGCGGCGGCGCGGGCTCGGCGGGTTCGGGCTCGGGCACCGGGGGCGACTTGCTGAGATAAGCGGGCGGCTTGAGATTTTTGGGGCGCGGCATGATCGGGGAGATGGGCGTTGAGACGGCCGCAGCCAAGAGGTCCTGAAGCAGGGGTCGATGCCCGCCGCGCGGCGCTCCGTATCCTCGACCGGGTGGTGCGCAGCGGACAGACGATGGATTCGGCCGTCCAGGGCCTGAAGCTCGAACTCTCCGACCAGGGCCTCGCGCTCGCCATCGCCGGCGAAACGCTCCGACGCCTGCCCCTGCTCGACCGGCTGATCGACGGTGCGACGCGGCAGGTGCTGCCCGACGATGCCAAGGCGCGGATGGTGCTGCGCCTCGCGCTGGCCCAGCGAATCGCGCTCAACGTGCCCGACCACGCGCTGGTCGCCACCGCTTTGCCGCTGGTCGAAGGCGGCCCGCGGCGGCTGGTGCACGGCGTCCTCGGCACGCTGTTGCGCGGCAGCCTGCCGGCCGCCGACGAAGGCGCCCTACCCCTCGCCGTCGAAGAACGCTGGACCGCCGTCTGGGGCGAGCAAGCGGTGGCCGCGGCTCGCCGCGCCATCGTCCGCCGCCCGCCGCTCGATCTCAGCTTCCGCAGCCACGACGAAGCCCTCGCCTTTGCCGAGGCCGAGGGCGGCACCAGCCTGGCCGAGCGCCACGTCCGCCTCGCCGACGCGCGGCCGGTCACCGCCCTCCCCGGATTCGCCGAAGGGCATTGGTGGGTACAGGACCTGTCCTCCACCCTTCCGGCGCGGATGATCCCGGCCGACGCCGCCCGGGTCCTCGACGCTTGCGCGGCGCCCGGCGGAAAGACCCTGCAGATCGCCGCCGCCGGGCACGCCACCACCGCGCTCGACCGCTCGGAAAGTCGTCTCGCGCGACTTCGCCAGAATCTTGCCCGGACGGGGCTCAACGCCGAGATCACCGTCGCCGACGTGCTCGGCTATACAGCAAACGAGCCTTTCGATGCCGTCCTGCTCGACGCGCCCTGCTCGGCAACCGGCACCTTCCGCCGCCATCCCGAAGTGCTGCTCCGCGCCTCGGAGCGGATCATCCGCGAAAGCGCCGAATTGCAAGGCCGCCTGCTCATCGCCGCCGCCGAGTGGGTGCGGCCGGGCGGTACCCTGGTCTACGCGGTATGCAGCCTCGAGCCGCAGGAAGGCGAAAACATCATCGCCGCCTTCCTCGCCGGAAACGCCGACTACACCCTCGCCGAACAGCGCCGCGTCCTTCCCGGCGAGCTAGAAGAAAAAGGCGGAATGGACGGCTTCTTCACCGCTCGCCTTGTGCGCGGGGCCTAGTCCCGTCTAATCGGTCGCATGGCCCAGCCGATCATCGCGCCCTCGATCCTGTCCGCCGACTTCGCCCGGCTCGGCGAGGAGGTCCGCGCGATCGATGCGGCAGGCGCCGACTGGATCCATATCGACGTCATGGACGGGCATTTCGTGCCCAATCTCACCATCGGCCCGATGGTAGTGAAAGCGCTTCGCCCGCACAGCGCAAAGCCGTTCGACGTCCACCTGATGATTTCGCCGGTCGATCCTATGCTCGACGCCTTTGCCGAAGCGGGCGCGGACATCATCACCGTCCATCCCGAAGCCGGCCCGCACCTCCACCGCACGCTGCAGCGCATCCGCAGCCTCGGCAAGAAAACCGGCGTGTCGCTCAATCCCGCGACCCCGGCCAAGATGCTCGATTACGTGCTGGACGAGATCGACCTCGTGCTGGTGATGAGCGTCAATCCGGGGTTCGGCGGGCAGAAGTTCATCGCCTCCCAGCTGCGCAAGATCGAGGCGCTGGCCAAGCGCATCGCCAAGGAGGGGCTCGACGTCACGCTGGAGGTCGACGGCGGGGTCGATGCAACGATCGCCCGCCAGTGCGTCGATGCCGGCGCGACCGCGCTGGTCGCCGGGACCGCGGCGTTCCGCGGCGGACCCGACCACTACGCCGCCAACATCGCCGCGCTGAAAGCCGCGCCGTGAGCGGAGGCGGGGGCGGTCTTTCCCGGCTCGCGACCCTGCCGCTCCTGCAGCGGCTGGCCTCGCGCGGAAAGCCGCCCCTGCGCCTGATCGGCGTCGCCCGCGATCACGTTACCGGATCCAAGACCCGCGGTGAGCAATTGCTGGCCGGCCGCTTCGTTAGCGGCGGCGAGGTGGTCGAGCTTCGCGATCTCAACTGGAGCCAGATCGACCCTGCCACGCCGGTCGGCGCCGAACTCCACGGCTTTGCCTGGCTGCGCGATCTCGCCGCTGCCGCCACCCGCGAGAAAGGCGCGCCGCTGGCCGAAGACCTCGCCGGGCGCTGGCTGCTCGCCCACGGGGCCAAGGTCGATGCCGCCTGGGCACCGGCCCTGTGGGGTGAGCGATTGCTATTCTGGCTCGCTTACGCCCCCTACCTCCTGTCGCGGCGCGATGCCGATTATCGCTCGGCCTTTCTCAACACCGCGGCCCGCGCTGCCCGCCACTTAGCGGCGACCGCCGACGAAGCCGCACCCGGCCTGCCGCGCATCACCGCCTGGGCCGGCCTCACCGCCGCCTGCCTGCTGCTCTCCTCCGGCACGGCGCGCTTGGCCAAAGCCGAATCCGGTCTGTCGCGGGCGCTCGCCAGCGCGCAATATGACGATGGCGGGCTGATGAGCCGCTCGCCCGCCGAACAGGCCGCGCTGGTCGATCGCCTCGGCCTGCTCCGCGCCGCCTATGCCGCCGCCCGGCACGACTTCCCGCAAGGGTTCGAGGATGCGGGCGCCGCGGCACTGGCGGCGCTTCATGGCGTCATCATGGGCGACGGCTCGCTCGGCGCCTGGCAGGGCGGCAACGAAGGCAGCCGCGCCGCGCTGGCCGCGCTGATCGAAGGTTGCGGCTTCCGCGCCCGGCCCCTGCGCACCCCGCGCGGTTGGGGCTATCATCGCCTCAGCGCGCTCGGCACCATCCTGGTCATCGACGCCGCCCCGCCGCCCGCCCGCAAGCTCGCGCGGATCGGTTCGGCCTCGACCCTCGCGCTGGAACTGAGCGACGGACAGCAGAAACTGGTGGTCAATTGCGGCGGCCCCGGTCCGCACAGCGCCAGCTTTCCCGAAGGCCTCGCCGCGGCGCTGCGCACCACCGCCGCCCACTCCACGCTCACGCTCGCCGACACCAACAGCACCGCGATCCAGCCCGACGGATCGCTCGGACGCGGGGTCGAGGAAGTGCCGGTCACCCGCTCCGAAGACAATGACGCCAGCCGGATCGAAGCCAGCCACGACGGCTACGTCCGCGGCTTCGGCCTCGTCCACGACCGCGCGCTCAGCCTCGGCAACGACGGCAAGGAGATCCGCGGGCTCGACCGGCTGGTCTCCCGCGGGCGCAGGAAGATCCGCGAGGACGTGCCCTTCGCCATCCGCTTCCACCTCGCGCCCGGCGTCGAAGCCGTGCCCACCGCTGACGGGCTCGGCGCGCTGATCCGCTCGCCCGGTGCCCCGCCGTGGAACTTCCGCTGCCGCGGGGCGCAGCTCGGGCTCGAGGAAAGCGTGGTCGTCGACGGCGCGGGCACGCTCCGCTCCACCCTCCAGCTGGTGCTGGTCGGCGAGGTATCGCACCTCGGCGCCGAGATCGGCTGGCAATTCCGCCGCTCCAGCTAGGACCAACATGAACGACCTCGTCCCTGTCCGCCGCGCGCTCCTGTCCCTGTCCGACAAAAGCGGGCTCGACACCCTCGCCGCGGGGCTTGCCACCCACGGGGTCGAACTGGTCTCGACCGGCGGCACCGCCGCGAAGCTGCGCGAACTCGGCCATCAGGTGCGCGACGTCAGCGAGCTGACCGGCTTTCCCGAAATGATGGACGGCCGGGTCAAGACGCTTCACCCAAAGGTGCACGGCGGCCTTCTCGCCGTGCGCGACGATGCGGCCCACGCCGATGCCGCCGCCGAACACGGCATCGGCTTCATCGATCTCGTCGTGATCAACCTCTACCCGTTCGAAAAGACCGTCGCGAGCGGCGCGGACCGCGACACGATCATCGAGAATATCGACATCGGCGGCCCGTCGATGGTTCGCTCGGCGGCCAAGAACCACCGCTACGTCGCTTGCCTGACCGACGCCGCCGATTACCCGGCGCTGCTCGCCGATCTCGAAGCCAATGACGGCGCGACGTCGTGGGAGCTGCGCAAGCGCCTTGCCGCCGCCGCTTTCGCCCGCACTGCAGCCTACGACAGCGCGATCGCCAGCTGGTTCGCCTTCGCCGACCTAGGTCAGCAGCTGCCCGCCACCCTGCCGCTGGCGATGACCAAGGCAAGCGACCTGCGCTACGGCGAGAACCCGCATCAGTCGGCCGCACTCTACGTTCCGCAAACCGGCGGCGCGGCAGGCGTCGGCGGCGCGCGGCAGGTGCAGGGCAAGGAGCTCAGCTACAACAATCTCAACGACGCCGACGCCGCCCTCGAACTGCTGTCCGAATTCCTCGACGGCGAGCCCGCCTGCGTCATCGTCAAGCATGCCAATCCGTGCGGCGTTGCCGAAGGCGCGACCGTCGCCGACGCCTATGAAGCCGCCTTCCGCTGCGACAGCGTGTCGGCGTTCGGCGGGATCGTCGCGGTCAACCGCCCGCTCGATGCCGAAACCGCGCGCGCGATCACCGACATCTTCACCGAAGTCGTGATCGCGCCGGATGCCGACGAGGACGCGCTGGCCGTGTTCGCGGGCAAGAAGAACTTGCGCCTGCTGCTGACCGGCACCCTGCCCGATCCGCGCCGGCCTGGCCTCACCGTCAAGAGCATCACCGGCGGCTTGCTCGTCCAGTCGCGCGACAATGGTGTGATCATGCCGTCCGAGCTCAAGGTCGTCACCAGGCGCCAGCCGACGGCGCGCGAGGTCAACGATTGCCGCTTCGCTTGGACCGTCGCCAAGCACGTCAAGTCGAACGCTATCGTCTATGCCAAGGACGGCGTCACCGCCGGCATCGGCGCGGGCCAGATGAACCGCCGCGATTCCGCGCGCATCGCCGCCGCCAAGGCGCGCGAGGCGGCCGAGACCTTCGGCTGGGATCAGCCGCGCACGGTCGGTTCGGCGGTGGCGAGCGACGCCTTCTTCCCCTTCGCCGACGGCTTGCTGGCGGCGGTCGAGGCCGGCGCGACGGCGGTGATCCAGCCCGGCGGTTCGATCCGCGACGACGAGGTGATTGCGGCGGCGGACGAGGCTGGGCTGGCGATGCTCTTCACCGGGATGCGGCATTTTCGGCACTGACGAAGCGCCGAGCGCAGCGAAGCTGAGCGAGAGACGCGCAGTCACGGACGGCCTGCACGCGAAGCAGTGGCAGGAGCGACGACGCGGATTCACTCCGCGTCGGCCCGCCGTTAGCGCGGCGCCTGTCCGCTCGTCCCCGGCGCCGGCAGATCGACCGCGATATCCTTTTTCTTCATCTTGAAGAGCAGGCGATCCTCGGGCCCGAAGCCCTTGAGCCAGATGATCAGCCCGAACGAGGCGAGGATCAGCGGCGCGCCGAGGCTGAGCTGCAGCCATTCGGGCATGAAATGGGTCAGCTGTCCGACCGCGATCGCGGCGGCGGCGGCCCAGATCAGCGGCCAGCGCCAGCCACTGACCGGCGCGCCGAGCAACCTGCCCGCCAGCCGCGCCTTGGTCACCGCCGCAAAGGCCAGCGCCAGGCACAAGGCGACCGCGGGCGCGGTAGCCTGCCACGCGGGCGGCCAGCCGAGGCGGCGGAACAAGAGAATCAGCGCCACCGTCAGCACCGCCTGCAACGCCAGCATGGCGAGGCTCAGCATCATGTTGCGATGGCGCGCGATATAAATGAGGGCGGCTTCGCTGGTCGTGGCGGTAGCGGCGATGACTTCGGCGCCGAGCAGAAAGATCAGCGCCGCGGTGCCGGCAACGAACACCGGCCCGACCAGGCCCATCACGCCTTCGCCCGGGATACCAAGCGCCAGCGCCACCGCGGCCTGAGCGGCGATGACCCAGAAGCCGACCTGGCGGATCTGCCTGGCGACTCCGACCCGGTCGCCTTCCTCCAGGCTGCGGCTGATCACGGGGCCGAGGATGGGATCGAAGCTGGTCTTGAGCTTGCTCGGCAGCGAGGCGACGTTCTGCGCGACGTAATAAATGCCGACCAGCGCCGGGGTCGCGAACAGGCCGAGGATCGCGAGGTCGATGCGGCGGCTGGCCCATTCCACCGTGTCGGCGGCGGCGACCGGCATGTAGCGGCGGGCGAGGTTCCAGCTTTCGGACGGGTTGGGACGCCAGCCCGCGGCGCGGCCATAGGTGCGGAAAAACGGAATGGCCGAGGCGACCAGCGCCCCGATCATCGACAGGGCGTAAGCGAAGATCAGGCCGTCGCGCTTGGAAATGAAGGCGAACGCCAGCGCGGCGAGGCTGATGGTCCACGGCTCGACGATCGCACGGGCGCGGACGGTGGCGCCGACATCGTGGCGATAGGCGAGCGCGGCCAGCATGACGTCGCTCCACGCCAGCGCCAGCACCGCGACGGGCAACAGCCATTCCAATCCGTAAATTTCCGAATTGGGAAACATGATGCGTGGGAATGCGAACAGGATTGCCATGCCGATCACGCTGGCCATCAAGGCGACGAGCAGCGCGTCATAGGTCACGCAGACATGCGGTTTGTCGGTCTTGCTGAGCTGCTGCGCCAGCCCCCGCTTCAGACCAAGCGTGGCGAGCTGCGCGACGAATTCCACCACCAGCACGGCATAAGCGAAGCGACCGAGCGCTTCGGCGCCGTACATGCGGCCGGCAATGAACAGGAAGGGCAGCCGCGCGGCGAGGCGCAGCAGGAATCCCATGAAGTTGATCCGCCCGCCCCGCGCCAGTGCCGCGAGATCCTTGTCGGGGGCAGGGGCCGCCGGGGCCTGGCTCAATGCGCGACGCCCCAGTTGGCGCCCCAGCCGACTTCGACGCTCAAGGGCACGTCGAGCTGCACCACCGGCTCGGCCGCCGACGCCATGACGTCACGGATCACCTGCGCGGCGCGCTCTTCATCGCCGTGGGGCACTTCGAACACCAGTTCGTCGTGGACCGAAAGCAGCATCCGCGTTCCCGAAAGACCCGCGGCGTCGAGCGCGGCCGGCATCTTCACCATCGCCCGCTTGATGATGTCGGCGCTGGTACCCTGAATCGGCGCATTGATCGCCGCCCGCTCGGCCCCCTGGCGCAGGTTCATGATGCTCGAACGGATGTTGGGGAAATGCGTCTTGCGGCCAAACAGGGTCTGGCTGAACCCGCATTCGCGCACCTGCTGAAGCGTGGTCGAAATGTAGTTTTTGATGCCCGGGAACTGCTCGAAATAGCGGTCGATCATGTCCTTCGCTTCGTCGCGGCCGATCCCCATCCGCCCGGCGAGACCGAAGGCGGAAATGCCGTAGAGAATGGCGAAATTGATCGTCTTGGCCTTGTTGCGGCTGTCCTTGGATGCGTCGCCGAACACCTGCTCGGCGGTCATGGTGTGAATGTCGTCGCCGCGCGCGAACGCCTCCTTCAGCTGCGGCACGTCGGCCATGTGCGCCGCCAGGCGAAGCTCGATCTGGCCGTAATCGGCGCTGAGCAGGCTGTGGCCTTCCTCGGCAATGAAGGCATTGCGGATGCGCGCGCCGATCTCGGTCCGGATCGGGATGTTCTGAAGATTAGGGTCGTTCGACGACAGCCGCCCGGTCTGCGCCGCCGCCAGCGCGTAGCGGGTGTGGACGCGGCCGGAACGCGGATCGATCTGCGCCTGCAGCGCATCGGTATAGGTGACCCGAAGCTTGGTCAGCTGCCGCCATTCGAGGACCCGACGCGCGACTTCGACACCCTCGGCTTCCAATCGCTCGAGCTCGGCCTGGTCGGTCGAATAAGCACCCGACTTGCCCTTGCGCCCGCCCTTGAGGCCCAACCGGTCGTACAGCACCTGGCCCAATTGCTGCGGCGAGCCGATGGTGAAGGGACCGCCGGCTGCTTCGTAGATGACCTCTTCCAGCCGCGCTGTCTCGGTCGCGAAGGTTTCCGACAATTCGGCGAGATAGGCGCGGTCGACCTTGATCCCTTCGCGCTCCATCTGCCCGACCACGGGCACCAGCGGCAGGTCGACCAGGCGATAGACGCGGGTCGCCTTTTCCGACGCCAGGCGATGCTCGATCCGGTGCCACAGCCGCCACACCATGTCGGCATTTTCGGCGGCATATTCGGTCGCCGCCGCGATCGGGGCGTCACCGAAGCGGATGGTTTTCTGGCCCGTCCCGCACACCGCCTTCAGCGGCAGGCAGGCATGTTCGAAATGCCGCTTCACCAGTTCGTCGAGACCGTGTCCGAAGCGTCCGCTGTCGAGCGCGAAGCTCGCCAGCATCACGTCCTCGCCGGCCGCGACGGTGATGCCGTGATCGGCCAGCAGGCGCTGCTGGTCCTTGAGATTGTGCGCGATCTTGAGGACCGCCTCATCCTCCAGCAGCGGCTTCAGCAGCTTGAGGCCGTCGGCCAGCCCGATCTGTGCCGGTCCCTCGCTGAGAAGATCGCCGCCGCCATGCCCAAGCGGAACGTACGCCGCACGGCCTGGGGCCAGCGCAAGGCTGATCCCGGCAAGCCCCTCGGCCAAGCCATGACCGCCGTCGCCCTGAAGGTCGATCGCGACGCGGCCCTGCCCCCGCGCTTCGGCGAGCCACTCTTCCAGCGTCGCCGCGTCGGAAATGGTGAGATAGGCCGAGCGATCGACGCTGATCGCTTCCGCCTCGCCCGGCCCCATTGGCAGCGGGGCGGCCGGCGCAGGCCGCTCGCCGTTCGACGGCCGCGCCCCTTGCCCGACCATCCGATTGAGCAGGGTCTTGAACCCCTGATCGACCAGAAACTCGCGCAGCGGTTCTTCGGGAATGTTCTTGAGCTCGAGCGCTTCCAGCGGCTCGGGCAGATTCATCTCGCATACCAGCCGCACCAGCTCCCGGCTCAGCCGCGCATTGTCGGCATGCTCGATGAGGTTCTGGCGGAGCTTGGGCTTCTTGATCCCGTCGGCGGCAGCCAGCACTGCTTCGAGGCTGCCATGCTCCTGAATCAATTGGCTGGCGGTCTTGGGGCCGATCCCCGGCACGCCCGGCACGTTGTCGACGCTGTCCCCCATCAGCGCCAGCACGTCGCCCAATTGCTCGGGCGGCACGCCGAACTTGTCGACCACATAAGCGCGATCGATCCGGCGGTCGTTCATGGTGTCGAGCATGTCGACCGAACCGTCGTCCTCGATCAGCTGCATCAGATCCTTGTCGGAACTGACGATGGTGACCTTCCAGCCCGCCTCGCGCGCGGCGGCGGTGTAGCAGGCGATGATGTCATCGGCTTCCAGTCCGGCCTGCTCGATGCAGGGAATCGAAAACGCCCGCGTCGCGACGCGGATCAGCGGCATCTGCGGGACCAGGTCCTCGGGCGCCGGCGGCCGATGCGCCTTGTACTGATCGTACATCTCGTTGCGGAACGAGGACGACCCCTTATCGAGGATCACCGCCATGTGGGTCGGGCCGTCGGCCTTGCTGAGCCTTTCGGCGAGCTTCCACAACATCGCGGTATAACCGTAGACCGCGCCGACGTTCATGCCGTGGCGGTTGGTCAGCGGCGGCAGCCGGTGATAGGCGCGGAAGATGTAGCTCGATCCGTCGACGAGATAGAGGTGGGGCTGGACGTCAGGCATGAGCAGGCGGCTTTAGCAGGTTCGCGGTCGCAGGAAACGCCCGCAATGCCGGGCTTGCCAGCGCCGCCTTCGGAGCCGATGACGGCGGTCATGTCCGAAAAATTCGTTCGTCATAAGCAGCCGTGGACGCTCGACGAAAATGCCAAGCTCCACACGCTCGCCGGCAAGGGCATGGGCTTGAAAGCCATTGCCAAGGCGCTGACCCGAAGCGAGGAAAGCACGCAGGCGCAGGCCAAGGTATTGAAGGTCAAGATCGCCAAGCTGCGCTGACGCCTTCCGCCGGTCGGTGCCCGCAGTCTGTCGAACCGCCCTGCCGCCTCGCCTAATTGCTCTTCGCGGCGGAAACTCCCTTCCATAGCCCGCCAAGCCAGGTACGGCCGGATGCCGCCCCGACAGGGAATATCATAATGCCGCTTTCCTCCAGGCACGGTGCCGTTCGGCGCGCCTGCCTGCTGTCCTGCTGCGCAGCGGCGCTGGCAATCGCCGCTGCTCCTGCGGTGGCGCAGGAAGCGCCGGCGACCGGCGACGCGCCGCCGCCCGTCTCGACCCCTGTCCGCGGCGGCAAGAAGGTGTTCACCCCGGCCGATTTTGCCCGCTACGCCCCGCGTTCGGCCTTCGACATGCTGGCACAAGTGCCGGGCTTCACCATCAAGGGCGAGGACGGCGGGTCGCGCGGTCTCGGCCAGGCGAGCGGCAACGTGCTGCTCAACGGCAAGCGCCAATCGGGCAAGTCGGCCGACCCCGTGTCGACGTTGCAGGCAATCCCCGCCGACAATGTCCAGCGGATCGAGATCGTCGACGCCGCCGAACTCGACGTGCCGGGGCTGAGCGGCCAGATCGCCAATGTCGTCTATGAGGCGTCCACCAGGCTGAGCGGCCAGTTCAGCTATCGGCCCGAGTGGCGCGCCCACTATGCCAACCCCGTGTGGACCCGCGGCGATGTGTCGGTCAGCGGCACCAGCGGGCCGGTCGAATATACGGTGGGGCTGCGCAATGACGCCAGTCGCGGCGGCGCCGGGGGGCCGACCACCATCACCCGCGGCGGCGCCTTGCTGGAAACGCGCGACGACGTTTTCGCCAGCGATTTCGAGCAGCCCAAGCTGACCGGCCAGTTCAAGATCGACGGGCCGGGTTCGTCGGTCGGCAACGTCAATCTGCTGCTGCGCCACTTCGACTACGATTACAACGAAACCAGCCGCCGAGACCGGGTCACCGGCGCCGACCTCATTCGCCTCACCCGCCAGGCGCAAAAAGGCGAGAATTACGAGGTCGGTGGCGACGTCGAGGTCGCGCTTGCCGGCGGCCGCTTCAAGCTGATCGGCTTGGCCCGGGCCTCGGACGAACCTTTCTTCCAGGAAGTCCTGACCAGCACCGACGATCCGTCCGCCGACACCGGCAACCGGTTCGTGCAGGACGGCTCGTCGGCGGAAAGAATTGGGCGGGCCGAATATCGCTGGAAGATCGGCCGCACCGATCTGCAAGTCTCGGGCGAAGCGGCGTTTAACAGCCTCGACCGGGCCAGCCGCCTGTTCGCCCTGAACGCGGCCGGCGACTTTGCCGAACTGCCCTTTCCCAACGGCAGCGGCAAGGTCAGCGAGGATCGCTACGAAGGTCTCCTCACTGTCGCCCGTCCACTGACCGCGACGCTGACCGCGCAACTCGTGGTCGGGGCCGAGCATTCGACATTGGTGCAGGAAGGCGCGGGCGGGAAACGGCGCAGCTTTCTCCGGCCCAAGGGCTCGCTCAACCTCGCGATGCAGGTGTCCCCGCGGTTCAGCGCCAACCTCAAGTTCATCCGCCGGGTCGAGCAGCTGCAATTCGGCGACTTTCTCGCCCGGGTGTTCCTCGACAACGGCAATGCCAATGCCGGCAACCCCGACCTCGTGCCCGAACAGCAATGGCGGCTGGAGATGGAGCTGGCCCGCGATCTCGCCGCGTGGGGCAAGACCCGGCTCAACGTCGCGGTGGCGCTGAAGGAAGATGTGGTCGATATCATTCCCATCGGGCTCACCGGCGAATCGCTCGGCAATATCCCGCATGCGCAAGGCGTCGGGATCGACTGGAACAGCACGCTTCAGCTTGATCGAATCGGCTGGAAAGGCGCGCGGGTCGATGTCCGGCTCTACACCCTGCTCAGCCGGATTCGTGATCCGCTGACCGGCGAGCGCCGCTCCTGGTCCTCGCGCACCGACCGGCTGGCCGAACTCGACCTTCGTCACGACGTGCCGCGCAGCAATTGGGCGTGGGGCGGCGGCATCAATTACGCACACCAGACGCTCGCCTATCGCCTGAACGAGCTCGGGCGGCAGTATGAAGGGCCGGTCTGGACCAGCCTGTTCGTCGAAAACAAGGACGTGCTCGGACTGACGGTCCGCGCCAATGTGACCAATCTCACCAATGCCCGCAGCCGGTGGGACCGGATCGTCTACGCCGGCCGCCGCAATCTCGCGCCGATCGACTTTGCCGAGAATCGTAACCGCTTGATCGGACCGATCTTTTCGCTTTCGGCGCGCGGGACTTTCTGACAGACCTTAACCTGAGTTTCGTTTCGGATCGCCAGTTGGAGCCCCATCGATGATTCTTTCCTTGCTTGCCCTCGCGCTTGCCGCCCAGCCGGCCCCCTCGTCCGAACCAGAGGTCGGCACCGCCCCCAAGGAAAAGAAAATCTGCCGCTCGGAGGTGGACACGGGCACCCGCGTCAACCGCCGCCGGACCTGCGCCACCAAGCAACAGTGGGAAGAGCGCCGTCAGGAGCAGATCGATTCGATGGCGCTGGACCGCTCGCGCGCGGAACGCTCGGCGGTGTGCACCAGCCTGCCCTGCCGTTGATCAGGGGATCAGCACGGTGTCCTTGGCCTGCGCCAAGGTGCGTTGCCAGTCGCGGGTGAAGTGAAGCCCGCGGCTTTCGCGTCGCGACAGGGCCGAGCGGATGATGAGGTCCGCGACCTCGACCAGATTGCGTAGCTCGATGAGGTCGGGCGTCACGCGGAAGTGAGCGTAATAATCGGTCACTTCCTGCCGCAGCATGTCGATCCGCCGTTTGGCCCGCTCCAGCCGCTTGGTGGTGCGGACGATGCCAACGTAGTTCCACATGAAGCGGCGGATCTCACCCCAGGTCTGGGCGATGACCACTTCCTCGTCGCTGTCGGTGACCCGGCTTTCGTCCCATTCGCGGACCTTGGCCAGCGGGGGCAATTCGTCCCACCGCGCCAATATGTCACGCGCCGCCGCTTCGCCGAATACCAGGCATTCGAGCAGCGAGTTGGAGGCCAGCCGGTTGGCGCCGTGGAGCCCGCTTTCGGTCACCTCGCCCGCCGCATACAGCCCCGCCGCATCGGTCCGGCCTGCCAGGTCCACCACCACCCCGCCGCAGGTGTAATGCTGCGCCGGCACGACCGGGATCGGCTCCTTCGTCATGTCGATGCCGAGCGAGATAAGCTTGTCGTAGATGTTGGGGAAATGCTCGCGCACGAAGGCCGGATCGCGGTGCGAAATGTCGAGGTGGACGTAATCGAGGCCGTCGCGCTTGATCTCATTGTCGATCGCGCGCGCCACCACGTCGCGCGGGGCAAGCTCGGCCCGCTCGTCATAGTCGAGCATGAAGCGGTGGCCGGTCAGCGGGTGCTTCAGGATCCCGCCTTCGCCCCGCACCGCCTCGGTGATCAGGAAGTTCTTCGTCTCGAGGTGATACAGGCAAGTCGGGTGGAACTGCATCATCTCCATATTGGACACGCGGCAACCCGCGCGCCACGCCATGGCGATCCCGTCGCCGGTCGCCCCGCGCGGCGCGGTGGAATAGAGATACACCCGCCCCGCCCCGCCGGTCGCCAGCACCGTCGCCCGCGCGGTCAGGGTCTCGACCTTTTTCGTCTTGCGATTGAAGGCGTACAGCCCGCGCACTCCACCATCGGTCGAAAAGCGATCTTCATTGCGGCCGGTGATGAGGTCCACCGCGACCATGTCGGGCAGCAGCACGATATTGGGGTTGGCCGAGGCGGCGCGTTCCAGCGCTTCCTGCACCGCCCAGCCAGTGGCGTCGGCGACATGGACGATGCGGCGGTGGCTGTGCCCGCCTTCGCGGGTCAGATGCAGCGCGCCGCCTTCTTCCGCGAACGGCACGCCGAGCTCGATCAGCCGCTGGATCGCGGCAGGTGCCGCGTTGACCACATGCTCGACGACATTGCGATCGTTGAGGCCCGCGCCGGCGATCATCGTGTCCTCGACGTGCGATTCGAAACTGTCACCTTCCTCCAGCACCGCGGCGATCCCGCCCTGCGCCCAGCCGGTCGCGCCTTCGCCCAGCGAGCCCTTGGCAAGCACCGCCACACGACGATGCTCGGCAAGATTGAGCGCAGCGGTCAGCCCGGCCGCGCCCGAGCCGATCACCAGCACATCGAACGATTGCGTCACTGGCGGCGCACCAGGCTCAGGAACACGTCTTCGAGATCGGGCTCGCGGGTCACCACGTCGACGATGCCCAGCCCGTCGCGCTGCAGCGCCGCCAGCACTTCGCCCGCGTTCACCTTGTCCTTCTGATAGGTGATGGCGAGGTTTCGGCTGCCCTCCAGCGTCACGCGGTCGAAGCAGATATTGGCCGGCACCTGGTCGAGATCGCGGTCGATCGTCACCACCACATTCTTTTCCTGCGCGCGGCTGAGAAGAGTCTTGGTCGGCTCGTTGGCAACCACCTTGCCGTGATTGATGATCGCGATCCGCTCGCAAAGCTGCTCGGCTTCCTCGAGATAATGGGTGGTGAGGATCACCGTCACGCCCGATGCGTGCAGCTGCTTCACATAAGCCCACAATTGCTGGCGAAGCTCGATGTCGACGCCCGCGGTCGGCTCGTCGAGGACTAGGATCGGCGGCGAATGGACCATCGCTTTCGCCACCAGCAACCGCCGCTTCATGCCGCCCGACAAGGTTCGGCTATAGGCGTGCGCCTTGTCGGACAGGCCCATGGCGGCCAGTAATTCGTCGCTGCGCCGTTCCTTGGGCGGCACTCCATAGAGCCCGGCCTGAATCTCCAGCGCCTCGCGCGGGGTGAAGAAGGGGTCGAACAGGATCTCCTGCGGGACGATCCCGATCGACAGCTTCGCGTTGCGCGGATGCTGGTCGATGTCGAAACCCCAGATGTCGACCTTGCCCTCGCTCTTGCCGACCAGCCCGGCAAGAATGTTGATCAGCGTCGACTTGCCCGCGCCATTGGGGCCCAGCAGACCGAAGAATTCGCCCTGCCGCACCTCGAGCGAGACTCCGTCCAGCGCGCGCTTGCCGCCCGCATAAGTCTTGCCGAGGTCGGTGATTCGGATCGCTGGAACGGGGCTGCTCATGGGTCAGGACGCTTAGCGGGGTGCCCCCGGCGGAGGAAGCCAAAGTGGTAAATTCAGGATTTACCTTACTTCGTAGGGTGGATTTGATGTTAACCAGCTTAGAGCGATCGGCATGCGGCCGCTGCCTCCTTCCCTTTTCCTGGCGATGCTTGCCGCCTCCCCGGCGGTGGCCGAGGCACAGCAGCAACCGCCGCGCTCGGCAAACCCGCGCGCGGTCGCCGGCGGCACCTTTCTGCACCCACTGACCCTGGTCACGCGAACCAATCTCGACTTCGGGCTGGTGGCGTCCACGGGCGCCGGAACGGTGGTCATCGATCCGGTCACCAGCCGCCTGACGACCACCGGTCTCGTGTCCTCGCTTGGCGGAAATCCGCGACCGGCGAACTTCGTCGGCGCAGCGCGCAGCACGTCGGTGGTGATCATCCGCATTCCCAAATCGCCGATCACCATTCGCCGCGCCGGTGGGACCGAAACCATGACGGTGCGCGACTTCACCCTCGAAGGGCAGGACAAGCGCTCCCTGGCGCGGATGGAAGCCTTTTCGTTCAATGTCGGCGCGACGTTGGTCGTCGCCGCGGGCCAGGTCGAAGGGGTCTATTCGGGCGAATTCGACGTCACCGTCCAATATCCCTGACCGCGCACCAATCGCTAATTGCCAGCCTTAACGAGAGCTTGAGGACACCCCTTCAAGCGTCGTTACGAGGTTTTCCACCATTTTGGATGGGTTCAACCAATGTGGGGAACTCAAGGACATGCGCACTTTTCTGACCGTCGCGGCGCTCGCCGCCACCACCGCCTTCGCAACGCCGGCTTTCGCCCAATCTGCTCCCGTCACCAGCTCTGACTCGATCGAAGCGCGTGCGCTTCTGATTCAGCCGGCGACCATTCAGCGGGTCGACGATCTCAGCTTCGGTACCATTGTCGCCACGCCGAGCGCGTCGGGTAACGTGACCATCGATGCCAACACCGGCCTGCGCGTGGTCGGAGCCGGTCTTACCGGCTCGGTCAGCGATCAGGGCAAGCGCGGCCGCTTCATCGGTAATGGCGTTCCGCTCAGCAGCGTGGACCTCACGGCTGTGTTTCCGAGCGTGCTGGTTAACACTGCCGACAATTCTGCCGGTGTGACCTTCTCTGGCGGTTCGCTCGACCTCGCCAGCGCGAGCGGAACGCGCGTCATCGGCCCGACCGGTGTCTTCTATGTCGGCGTGGGTGGGACGATCACTATCGCCACCAATCAAATGCCTGGCCTGTACACGGGCACGGTCACGCTGACCGCCGACTTTCAATAAGCACCCCACAGCTTATTGAAGCGACGGGAGGTGGTTGCTAACCGGCAAGGGTTATGCAGCCGCCTCCCGAAGTCGTTCTGGTCACCACCAATGCCGTTCATTGCGATGGCAGCGGTGAGATCAGCCCCGCGCTGGGCCACCCGCGCGTCTTTCTCCGCATCGACGAAAAGGGTTTCGTCGAATGCGGCTATTGCGACCGGCGCTTCGTCCTGAAAGGCGGCCCGGCCGATCCCGACGCCGCCGCCTGATCCACTGGTGCTCGGCCTAATCCACTAGTCCTCGGTAGCGTCCCGCTTATATGATGCGGCATGACCGAGCTCTCCGATCCGCGCCGCTTCCTCTACAATGCCGGGCTCGACCCCGACGAGGCCCGGCGCCTCGCCGCGCGGCACCTGTCGGCGCATGACGACGGCGAGCTTTATCTCCAATATCGCCGCAGTGAAGCGTTCGGCTTCGACGATGGCCGGCTGAAGACCGCCGACTATCATGTCGGGCAAGGTTTCGGCCTGCGCGGGGTCAGCGGTGAAGCGACCGCCTTTGCCCACGCCAACGAACTTTCCGCCGCCGCGATCGACCGCGCAGCCGAAACGCTGCGGTTGCTGACGCCGGGCGGCAAGCCGACCGCCGCCCCGCCGCGCACCAATCGCGCGCAATATGGCAGCGAAGATCCGCTCGGGGCCCTGCCCTTCGCCGACAAGGTCGCCTTGTGTCAGATGATCGACGCCGCCGCCCGCGCCCGCGACCCGCGCGTGGTCCAGGTCAGTGTCGGCGTGCAGGCGACCTGGTCGGTCGTCGAAATCGTCCGCGCCGACGGCTTCGTCGCCACCGACGTGCGTCCGCTGGTCCGCCTCAACGTCTCGATCGTGGTCGAACAGAATGGTCGCCGCGAAATGGGCTTCCACGGGCTCGGCGGCCGCTACGACATGAACCGCCTGTTCGACGAAGCGACCTGGAACCGCGCCATCGACATCGCCTTGAATCAGGCGCTGGTGAACCTCGACGCGGTCGACGCGCCGGCGGGCGAAATGACCGTGGTGTGCGGCCCCGGCTGGCCCGGCGTGCTGCTTCACGAAGCGGTCGGTCACACGCTCGAAGGCGATTTCAACCGCAAGGGGCAGAGCGCCTTCTCCGGCCGCCTCGGCACCCGCGTCGCTGCGCCGGGCGTCACGGTGGTCGACGACGGCGCGATGCACGAGCGGCGCGGCAGCCTGTCGATCGACGACGAAGGCACGCCCACCGGCCGCACCACGCTGATCGAGGACGGCATCCTGGTCGGCTATCTTCAGGACCGCCTGAACGCCCGGCTGATGGGGGTCGAACCGACCGGCAACGGCCGCCGCGAAAGCTTTGCCCACGCGCCGATGCCGCGGATGACCAACACCTTCATGCTTGGCGGGCAGGACGATACCGGTGAGCTGCTCGGCCGGGTCAAGGACGGCATCTACGCCAAGAGCTTCGGCGGCGGGCAGGTCGACATCACCAGCGGCAAATTTGTCTTCTCCTGCACCGAGGCCTATCGCATCCGCGGTGGGAAGCTGGCCGAGCCGCTCAAGGGCGCGACGCTGATCGGCGACGGGCCGACCGTGCTGACACGGGTCAAGGGCATCGGCAACGATCTCGAACTCGACGAGGGCGTCGGCATCTGCGGCAAGGGCGGGCAGAGCGTGCCCGCCGGTGTCGGTCAGCCGACCCTGCTGATCGAGGGTCTGACCGTGGGCGGCACCGCCTGAGCCTGGTCGAACTCGCGCGCTTTCCGACGCGGGTCGAAGCCGACCTCGCGCGGATGCTGCTCGAAAGTCACGGGATCGACAGCATCCTGTTCGATGCCGAGGTGCACAGCTATCTCGGCGTCGGCGCGCTGATGCCGGTGCGGCTGATGGCGCTCGAAGAGGACCGCGCGGACGCGATCCCGATCCTCAGAGAAGGTGATCTACTGCCGCCAGGCTGAAGCCCGCGCCGTGGGCCTTTTCCTCCAACTCCTCGCGCGGCACGCCCGCCTCGCGGCAGGCCACGGCCCAGGCCATGGTCGAGCGCATGCCCGAACGGCAAAACGCCAGCATCTTGCCAGCGCCAAGCTCGCTGCGGGCCGAGACCATCTCCTCGACCTGCGCCGGGCCCATGCCGCGGGCGATCGGAATGTGGCGATAATCGATCCCGGCCGCTTCAGCCGCGGCCTCGATCTCGGCGCTGGTCGGCTGGTTCTCGTCCTCGCCATCGGGGCGATTGTTGACGATCATGGTGACGCCATGCCGCCGCGCTTCCTCAAGGTCGGCGACGCTGATTTGGCCCGAAACCAGAGTGTGATCGTCCAGCGATTTGAACTCGGTCATCTGGTGGTTCCTTTCGGTTGCGGCGCCATCCTAGCCATGACTGCGCACCACGCCCAGCATCGCTTCGCCATAACGCTCGAGCTTGGCCGCGCCGACACCCTGCACCCGGCCCAGTTCGGCCAGCGTGCCCGGCCGCGCCGCCGCAATCTCGCGCAGGGTCGAATCGTGGAAGATGACATAGGGCGGCACCGCGCCTTCCTTGGCCAGCCGCCGCCGTTCCTCGCGCAGCGCGTCGAATAACGGATCGGCCGGGCCGTCCGCCACCTCGCCGCGCCGGCGCCGCGCCTTCCTGGGCGGCGGCAACGCGATGCGAACCTCCTCGCCACCCTTCAAAATCCCACGTGCGCCCGGCCCGAAGCTGAGGCCGCCATAAGCGTCCGCCCGCAACGCATCGCGGGCGATCAGCGCGCGGGCGACGGGCTGGACCAGCGGCAGTTCGTCGGCGGTGCAGATCCCGAACACGCTCAGCCGATGATGATTGTTGGCAAAGACCTTGTCGGTCTCCTTGCCCGCCAGCACGTCGACCAGGTGCCCGACCCCGAACCGCATTTCGGTGCGGAAGGCGGCGGACAGCAATTTGCGCGCGACCTCGGTCACCTCGACCGTCTTGGGCGGGTTGAGGCAATTGTCGCAATTGCCGCATTGCTCGGGCGGGTCCTCGCCGAAATGCCGCAGCAGGATCGCGCGGCGGCATGCGGTCGATTCGACGAAGGCGGCGAGGCTGGCGAGGCGATTGCGCTCCTCCCCCTGCCGCTCGGCCGGCACCTCCTCGATCCGTTGCCGGGCCAGCGCGAAATCCTTGGCCGCCCACAGAAGATGCGCCTCGGCCGGCTCCCCGTCGCGCCCGGCGCGGCCCGTCTCCTGGTAGTAGGCCTCGATCGACTTCGGGCTGCCGGCGTGAATGACGGTGCGCACGTCGGGTTTGTCGATCCCCATGCCGAACGCGATGGTCGCCGCCATCACCATGTCCTCCGACGCCACGAACGCCGCCTGGTTGGCCGCGCGCACGGCGGGATCGAGCCCGGCATGATAAGGCAGCGCCGGCCGCCCGCTCGCCGCGATCTGCGCGGCAAGGCTCTCGGTCTCGCGCCGGCTGGTCGCATAAACGATGGCGGGGCCGGGCCGCTCGGCCAGCAGCGCGATGATTTGCCGCCCGCCGCTGTCCCGGTCGCGGGTGTGATAGCGGATGTTGGGCCGGTCGAAGCCCGAGACGATCAGCCCGTCCTCGGGAATGCCGAGCTGGACCAGCACATCGGCCCGGGTGCGCGGATCGGCCGTCGCGGTCAGCGCGAGGCGCGGCAACTCCGGATGATCGTCGAGCAGGCCTTTGAGCAACCGATAGTCGGGCCGGAAATCATGCCCCCATTCACTGACGCAATGCGCTTCGTCGATCGCGATCAGCGACAGCGGCACCCGGTCGACCAGCCGCCGAAATCCCTCGCCCGTCGCCCGCTCGGGCGCGACATACAGAAGGTCGAGTTCGCCTTCACGCAACCGCCGCACCACCGCCTCGCGGTCGTCGGCGCTGGTCAGCGACGCGGCGCGGATGCCCAGCGCCTCGGCCGAGCGGATCTGATCGTGCATCAGCGCGATCAGCGGCGAGATCACCAGCGCCGTCCCCTCCAGCGCCAGCGCAGGAAGCTGATAGCACAGCGATTTGCCCGCCCCCGTCGGCATGATCGCCAGCGTATGCCGCCCCCCAAGCACGCGCCCGATCACCTCTTCCTGCACCCCGCGGAAGTGGTCGAATCCAAAGACTTGTTTCAAAAGCTGATGCGGGTCGGTCACAGCAAGCGCCTTGGCGGCAAGCACCCGAGCAACGCAACCTTGTATTGCGGAGAGGGCATCGTCAAACGACGAAGCGGGGGACCAAAGCATGACCATGACCGATCGCAGCCTTGCCGAACTCCAGGCAGACTTCCGCGCTACCAGCACCAACGCGATGCCGATCGCCGGCATGCTGACCTGGGCTGGGCTGGGCATTGCCGCCGCGTTCCTGCCTGAGCGAACGGTCGCCAACGCCTCGCTCTACATCATGGCCGTGATCATGCCGCTGGCGTTCGTCATCGACCGGGCGCGCGGGCGCAATCTGTTCGGCAAAAGCGACAATCCGCTGCTCAAGCTGTTCCTGCTGGGAATCGTCATGGTCGCGCTGACCGTCCCCCTGGCGGTGATCGGCGCCAAAGGCGGGCAACCGTTGCTGGTCCTCCTCGGCATGGCGATTCTGGCGGGCGTGGTGTGGATTCCGTTCGGCTGGGCCGCCGACGATCCCACCGGAACGATCCACGCGGTCGGCCGCGGCATTGGTTGCTACCTTGCTTATGCCCTGTGCCCGGCGCCGTGGACCGCCAGCGCCATCTGCGCGGTGGTGGTCGTCGCCTACCTCTATTCGCTCGCCGTGATGCGCCCGGTCGGCGCTGCTGCCGCGGAGGGTCGCGCCGCCACCGCATGACCGTCGCCGTCGACATGGGCCTGTCGCCGCAAGGCCAGCCCATCACCATCGATCTCGAAGAATTGCTCGCCACCCGCCTGCTCGTTCAGGGCAATTCGGGCAGCGGCAAGTCGCACCTGCTGCGCCGCCTGCTCGAAAAGAGCGCGGGGCAGGTGCAGCAGATCATCATCGATCCCGAAGGCGATTTCGTCACCCTCGCCGGCCCCTACGGCCACCTCGCGATCGAAGCGTCGGAGCATGACGAGAAAGAGATCGCCCGCGCCGCCGCCCGCATCCGTGAGCATCGCGCCTCGGTCGTGCTCAGCCTCGAAGGCCTCGAAGCCGAAAGCCAGATGCGCTGCGCCGCGGCCTTTCTCGCCGCCCTGTTCGATGCCCCGCGCGACCATTGGTTTCCCGCTTTGGTGGTGGTCGACGAAGCCCAGCTGTTCGCCCCTACCGGCGGCGGCGAGGTGGCGGAAGACGTTCGCCGCGCCTCGCTCAGCGCGATGACCAACCTCATGTGCCGCGGTCGCAAACGCGGGCTGGCTGGGATCATCGCCACCCAGCGGCTCGCCAAACTGGCCAAGAACGTCGCCGCCGAGGCGTCGAATTTCCTGATGGGCCGGACCTTCCTCGACATCGACATGGCCCGCGCCGCCGACCTCCTCGGCATGGAACGCAGGCAGGCCGAAGCGATCCGCGATCTGCCGCGCGGGACCTTTCTTGCTCTTGGCCCCGCGATCTCGCGCCGCCCGCTGTCGGTGGCGATCGGTGAGGTCGAAACCCGCGCCCGGTCGATGAGCCCCAAGCTTGTACCTCTGCCCACTGCGACGCCGAGCGACGAGTTGCAGGGACTGTTATTCGACCTCGGGCCGGAAGCAGACGCGGGACCCCGGATCAGGTCCGGGGTGACGACGCAACAGGATGCGAGGCCTGACGATCCCGTCACCCCGGGCTCGACACGGGGTCCCGCTTCTTCCCCGTCCGAGACCCTCCTGCAGCAGCTTGCCGCGACGGTCGCCAAGACAAATCCGACGCTCCCTGCCAAATCCGAAGAGGAGCAGGAAGTGGCCGTCGCCACTGTCCTCGAAGCGATGGTCGCCGACAGCGACAGCAGCGGCCGCTCCGCCGCGGTGCTGTTCCAGGATTTCACCGTCCGCCTGCGGATGGCCGGCGTGGCGCCGTCGCCGCTCGACCTTCCCGCATTCTCGCGCCGCCTCGCCATGGCCCGCGCCGGCATCTTCACCGAAGACCCCGACTGGCAGCCTGCATTGGACGCCGCGCAGGGGCTGCCCGAGGACATGCTCGGCCCCTTCCTCCTCCTCGCCCGCGCTGCCCGCGATCGCCAGCCGACCCCGTCGGACGAAGCAATCGCGCAAAGCTACGGCACCGCGAGCCTTGGCCGCGCGCGCCGGCTACTCAGCTACATCGAAAGCCGCGACCTCATCGTCACCCGCACCGATCTCAGCGGCAAGCGCAGCATCGCCATCCCGCGGCTGGGGTGGAGCACGGCTGCAAACTGATCGCGCCGGAATGGCGAGACCTAATTCTATTCCGGGCGTTATGCCCCTACGGTATCTCCGCCGGACATGTTGTTCATGCGTCGGTCAGGATCGGGTCATAGGTTGACCCGGTGCCGAGAATTGGAGTGACATCATGCGATCCATTCTTTTTGCCGCCGTGATCGGTCTTGGCGCAACCGCGGCGTCGGCGGGAACGGTGCAAGGCCGGGTCGACATCACGATCGGCGGTGATCCGGTCGGGTGTAACGCGGCGAAACTGGTTCCCCGCACACCGGCGACCGAACAGGCGATTCTCGCTCAATTCGGATCGCTGGAGTCTTCGGCGCTCAAGGTGCCGGTCGAAGTGGTGACGGCGCGTATGGCCGAGGGACCGGAACCGGGGAGCCGGGAAACACGCTGCTACGATTGGCGCGGCTATGGCAATCTGGTCGGCTTCCGGTTCGGCAATGTCGCGCCCGGGGATTATTTCGTGACCCTGCTCTCTCGCGCAGGTCGTGAAGCCTATAGCGACGACCTCGTCAGGGGCGCGCGCAAGGAAGCGATCTATCTGATGCAGCCTGTGCGCGTGACCAAGAAGGGCGCCTCCGTCCGCTTCGCTTACGTCCATAAATAGATAGGCTCGCGGGCTGCCGATGCGTCCTGCGCATCGGCGACCCGGGCGAGCGCCTATTCCGCCGCTTCGACCGCCTGTTCGCTTTCGGCCTGCTGGCGCGCCCACATGTCAGCGTAAAGGCCGCCGCGTCGCAGCAGCTCGGCATGGCTGCCTTCCTCGGCGACCTGTCCGCCGTCGAGCACCACGATCCGGTCGGCATCGACCACCGTCGACAGCCGATGCGCGATGGTGATGGTGGTACGGCCGGTCGACACCGCGCTGAGGGTGTCCAGGATCGCTTCCTCGGTCCGGCTGTCGAGCGCACTGGTCGCCTCGTCGAGGATCAGGATCGGCGGGTTCTTGACCAGGGTGCGGGCGATGGCGACGCGCTGTTTCTCGCCGCCGGACAATTTCAGGCCGCGCTCACCGACCCGGCTTTCGAAACCGTCGGGAAGCGCACGGACGAAGCCGTCGAGCGCCGCCCCGCTCGCCGCCGCCGCGACGTCCTCGATACTCGCTTCGTCACGGCCATAGGCGATGTTGTAGCCGAGCGTGTCGTTGAACAGCACCGTATCCTGCGGGACGATCCCGATCGCGGCGCGCAGCGAGGCTTGCCGCACCTCGGCGATGTCCTGACCGTCGATGGTGATCCGCCCGCCTTGCGGATCGTAGAAGCGGAACAGCAGCCGGGCGAGGGTCGACTTGCCCGCGCCGCTCGGTCCCACCACCGCCACCGTCTGCCCGGCCGGCACATCTAGGGTCAGCCCCCTCAGGATATCGCGGCCGTCCTCGTAGCCGAAGCGGACATTCTCGAATCGGACGTGCCCGCGTTCCACGTGGAGCGGCGGGGCGCCGGGCGCGTCGCTGACTTCTTCGGGCGTGTCGAGCAGCCGGAACATCTCGTCCATGTCTGTCAGGCCCTGGCGGATGGTCCGATACACCGTGCCGAGCATATCGAGTGGCCGGAAAAGCTGGGTCAGCAGCGCGTTTACCACCACCAGGTCGCCGGTGGTGAACTGCCCGCGGCTCCAGCCCCACACGGTGTAGGCCATCGCCCCGCCCATCAACAGGTTGGTGATCAGGCTCTGCCCGATGTTCATCGCCGCCAGGCTGGTCTCGATCTTGACGGTCGAGCGGGCGAGGTTCTCGACCGCCTGTCCGTAGAGCCGCCGCTCGCGCGCTTCGGCGTTGAAATATTTGACGGTTTCGAAATTCAGCAGGCTGTCGACCGCGCGCGCGGTGGTCGCGGTATCGTGGCTAGTCCATTCCTCGCGCAGCCGCACGCGCCAGTCGGTCACCGCCTTGGTGAAGGCGATATAAGCCACGACCGCCACCGCCGTCGCGGCGACCAGGCCGGGCCCGAACTGCACCCAGAACAGGACCGCGACGATGGCGAGCTGGAGGATGGTGGGGGCCAGATTGAACAACAGGAAATAGAGCATCATGTCGATGCTCTTGCTGCCCCGCTCTATGATCTTGGTGACCGCGCCGGTGCGCCGCTCGAGATGAAAGCGAAGCGACAGGCCGTGCAGGTGCGAAAAGGTCTGCTCGGACAACTGGCGGGTCGCTTCCTGCCCGACGGTCTCAAAGATCCCGTTGCGCAGATTGTCGAGCAGCACGCCGCCGAACCGCGCCAGTGCGAAGGCGGCGACCAGCGCCAGCGCCACCGAAGCAGCATCGGGCGCTCCGGCGGTCATCCGGTCGACCGCGCCGCCAAAGGCCTTGGGCAGGACAATGGTGGTGAGCGTGATCGACGCCACAACCATAAGGAAGGCGATCACCACCCGCAGCTTCAGTCCCGGACGCCCTTCGGGCCACAGGAACGGCAGGAAGCGCAGCAGCACTTTCATTCCGCTGCGTTCGCGGGTCGGGGTCACGGTCTCGGCGGGGGGCATCGAACCCAAAGGTAGGAAGCCGCCCGTGACAGCGCAAATCCCCCCCCGAAACGATTGGAACAACGGCCTTATTTCCCCGTTTTTAGGGCAAGTCACCTTGTGGGGTTAAGCACATGGGTCCGGTTTCTTACGTCATTGCCATTCTGGGCTGCGCCGACGGCGGCGCTGCCTGCCAGCAGGTCGCGGTCGCCCCCGCCCGCTACGAAAGCGCCGCCGCCTGCGAAGCGGCCACCGGAAACGTGCTTGCCGGAAGCACCGACTTCGATTTCCCGACCATCGTCGCCCGCTGCCGCAGCGCCAAGAGCCCGGCGGCGGTGGAGCGTACGCCCGCACCGCGCGGCCTCGCCGTCAAGCAGGGCTGATCCAATGGCCGAAGTCCTCGATCCGCCGACCCGCGAAGAGCCGAAGCTTCCCGGTAACGAACACGAACTCGACCCGAAACCCGAATGGCAGCCGCGTTATGCGGGTTCGGGTCGCTTGAAGGACAAGGTGGCGATCGTCACCGGCGGCGATAGCGGGATCGGCCGGGCGGTCGCGGTGCTGTTCGCCCGTGAAGGCGCCGACGTGGCGATTCTCTACCTGAACGAACATGAGGATGCCGCCGACACCAAGAAGTTCGTCGAAGCCGAAGGCCGCCGCGCCATCTGCATTCCCGGCGACCTCGGTGATCGCGATCATTGCTTCAAGGCGGTCCAGCAGGTCGTCGACACCTTCGGCCAGCTCGACATCCTGATCAACAACGCCGGCGAGCAGCATCCCGACGAGAAGATCGAGGACATCACCGAAGAACAGATGCGGCGCACCTTCCAGAGCAACATCTTTTCGATGTTCTTCATGGTCCAGGCCTCGATGCCGCATCTGAAGAAAGGTGCGGCGATCGTGAATTGCACGTCGGAGACGATGTACAAGGGCGCGCCCATCCTGCTCGACTATTCGGCGACCAAGGGCGCCATCACCGCCTTCACCCGCAGCCTCTCGCAAAATCTGGTCGAAAAGGGCATTCGCGTAAACGGCGTCGCGCCGGGTCCGATCTGGACTCCGCTCAACCCCTTCGGCGGCCAGCCGCCCGAGAAGATGCCTGAGTTCGGCAAGGACACCCCGATGGGCCGGCCGGGCCAGCCCAACGAAGTCGCGCCGAGCTTCCTGTTCCTCGCCTGCGACGACGCGAGCTACATGACCGGGCAGGTGCTCCACCCGGACGGCGGCAACACCACCCAGAGCTGAGGCTTACTGGTAAGCAACCTGGATATCGATGGTCCCGGTGTAGATGCCGTCGGCCATGGTCGAGGTGAAAGGCAGGCTGCCGCCCACTTCGAACAGCTTTCCCGGATTGCCGCTGTTGTCGATCGTCACGCTGGACGGGAAGCTCAGCGTCAGCGCCAGGGTCGCGCCGGCGCCGTTGCTGAGACTGACGGTGGGGGTCGACGACGTGATCAGCGCGACACTGTTGTTCGATCCGACCAAGCGGAATTGCGCGGTGGTGAAGGTGCCCGAGCAGGTCAGCCCCGATCCGCTGCCACAGGTCCGGCCCGTCGACGCAATGGTGACGGTCTGCGTCCCGGTGAAGGTGCCGACCAGTACCGTGCCGAACTGAAGATCGCGCAGCGCGGTCAATTGCAGCGGTTTCTGGACCTTGACCGTCGCGGTCGCCTTGGGTCCCGTCGTGCTGGTCTGCGCGGCAGCGGGAGTTGAGAGCAGAGTCAGCACTCCCGCGCCGACGAAAAGGGCAAGCCACTTCATAGGTAATCAACCGTGATGGAAACGTCGCCGCGATAGTCGCCTTCGGCGTCACCGCTGACGAACAGCTCGCCGCCGAACCGGACGCGCAGGCGTCCCTCGGGGTCGAGCCTAGGCAGAAGGGGAAGGTCGCTGCTGATGCGGGTCAGCGCCAGCGAGCCACCGGAAAAGCCGTACAGGTCGATGCGTTGCGGGAGATCGACCCGGATTTGCCGCCCGGGCTCGCCGCGGATGACGATCTCTCCGATCATCGCCCGCCCGGTCAGCGCCGCTAGCGCGCCGCTGGTCTGCCGCGCTCCGTCGGGCGTCAGCCTGGCGGTGCCGCCGGCCGGTCCGGTAAGGATCACCCGGTCGAAGTCGAGACTGGTTTGCACCTCCAGCGCCATCGGCAGCGCGTCGGTCGTCGCCGGACTGGTCAAACCGGCGCTGCCGCCGCCGCACAGTCGGCAGGGCGTCGGCTCCGCCACGGCGGGAGCGTAAGCGAACAGGCATGTCGCAAGAAGGGACGCGGTCCAGCGCATGCATCCGGGATACGTCCGAATTGGTGTAAACTTGGTAAAACCGCCGCTAACCATTGCCCGAGGGCCGCCAATCCCCACATTCTCCGGTAAAGGAGAATGCCTTCATGAGCGATCAGCCCACCACCAAGGACATGCCGCAGACCGAGCAGGAGTGGCTCGACAAGCTCGGCCCCGAACGCTTCAACATCCTGCGCCGCCACGGCACCGAACGGGCGTGGACCGGCGAGCTTCTCGGCAACAAGGCGGCAGGCGAATATGTCTGCGGCGGGTGCGGGGCGCCTCTGTTCGAGAGCGACACCAAATATGATAGCGGCAGCGGCTGGCCGAGCTTCACCGCGCCGGTCGATTCCGATGCCGTCACCAATATCGAGGACAACAGCCTCGGCATGCAGCGGATCGAAGTGCGCTGCGCCAAATGCGCCGGTCATCTCGGCCACGTCTTCCCCGATGGTCCGGGTCCCGAGGGCCTGCGCTATTGTATCAATTCGGCCAGCCTCGACTTCAAGCCCGAGGACTAAGCGCATCGGGCGGCAAGCGACTTCGCAACCGGACTCTTGCCGCCCAACGACTTAGACCCTAACCCTTTGCCCACATGGCCAGGCAGCCCGTCCGTCCTCGTTCCGCACCGGCTGCCGCCGAGCCCGGCCTCGGCATCGGTGGCTGGCTGCTGCGCTTGTTCAAATGGGGCCTGGTCGCGGCCTTGCTCGGCATGATCGCGCTCGGCGTCGCGGTGTCGGTCGCCTACACCCAGCTGCCCTCCTACCAGAGCCTGTCGAACCGCAGCGACCTCGGTCAGAACATCCGGGTGCGATCGGCCGACGGCAAGCTCTTGGTCCAGCTCGGCCCCAATCTTGGCCAATGGATCCCCTACGAGCGTATTCCCGGCACCATGCGCGCGGCGATGATCGCGGTGGAGGACAAGCGCTTCCGCCATCATCCGGGCGTCGATCCGATCGGCATGGCCCGCTCGCTCAAGGTGCGGGTGCAGACCGGGCGGTGGAGCCAGGGCGGCTCGACCATCACCCAGCAGCTGGCCCGCAACATCTTCCTGTCGAACACCCGGACCTTCGCCCGCAAGCTGCGCGAAGCGGTGCTGGCGATGGCGATCGAGGCCAAGTTCAGCAAGAACCAGATCCTCGAGCTCTATCTCAACCGCGTTTATTTCGGCGGCGGCGCCTACGGCATCGATGCCGCCAGTCGTACCTTTTTCGGGCATAGCGCATCGCGCCTCAGCCTGGGCGAAGCGACGATCATCGCCGGGCTGGTCAAGGCCCCGAGCAATTATTCCCCCACCGCCGACGTCGAAGCCGCGCGCGGGCGGGCGGGCGTGGTGCTGAAATCGATGGTCGACAACGGCTTCGTCACGGCGGACGCCGCCGCTTCCGTTGACCCGGCGCAGATCGTGGTTCAGCCCAGCACCAAGCAGAACAGCGTTCGCTACTTCACCGACTGGGCACTACCGCAGCTCGACACGCTGATCGACGAGACCAGCGAGCCGATCGAAGTGTGGACCACGCTCGACACCAACATGCAGGCGGCGGGCGACCGCGCGATCAATGCCAACACCCCGAAGGGCGCTCAAGGCGCCTTGGTCGCGCTCGATCGCGATGGGGCGGTGCGGGCGATGATCGGCGGACGCGATTATGTGTCGAGCATCTACAATCGCGCAACGCAGGCCCAGCGCCAGCCGGGATCGGCGTTCAAGCTGTTCGTCTATCTCGCCGCGCTGGAAAGCGGGATGAAGCCGACCACAACGGTGGTCGACGAACCGGTCGATGTCGAAGGCTGGCGACCGCGCAATTCGACCCGCAGCTTTCTCGGGCCGGTAAGCCTGCGCGAAGCCTTTGCCCGCTCGATCAACACGATCAGTGCCAAGATCGGCGCGGAGCTCGGCTTCGGGACCATCGCCGACATGGCGCGGCGGTTCGGAATCACCTCGCCCATCTCGACCTATCCCTCGATGGTGCTGGGTACCGCCGACGTCCGACTGATCGACATGACCCGCGCTTATGCGGCGGTAGCCAATCGCGGCATCTCGGTCAGCCCCTATGCGATCACCCGGGTGACAAGCGCCGATGGCCGGTTGCTCTACCGGCACAGCGCGACCGAAGACCGCGTGCTCGTCGCACCGTGGGTCGCGGCGGGGATGACCGATCTTCTCCAGACCGCGGTGATGAGCGGTACCGGTCGCGCGGCGCAGATCGGGCGTCCGGTCGCGGGCAAGACCGGCACCACCCAATCCAATCGCGACGGCTGGTTCATCGGCTTTTCGAGCGGGATCACCACCGGCGTGTGGATGGGCCGCGACGATGCCAAGGCGATCTCCGGCCTTCAGGGCGGCACCGCCCCCGCCGGCGCGTTCCGCGACTTCATGACCAAGGCGGTTGCCAATCGCCCGGTGGAGCAGTTCCAGACCGAAGTGCCGATGCCCGACTGGCAACTCGAGCCGGGCGAAGAAAGCTTTCTCGGTAACGACCAGTTCGCGCTGGATCCGCTGATCGACGAGAATGGCAATCCGATCGAAACGCCGACCGCCGACCCGCTTGGGCCCGAACCGATTACCCCACAACCGGTGACTCAGCCGGGTCCGGCGCCCGAGCCGACCGAGGTCGATCGCATCTTCGGCCAGCCCCCGGTGGATCGCCGCGCCCCGACCCCCGCGCCCGCGCCGACCCCGCCGCCGGCCCCGCGCGAACGACCGGTGCTAGCGCCGGCCGACGGCGCGCAGCGACGGGCTGAGCCGACGCAATTCTGAGCGGGCGGGGCCGACCGGTCCGCCGAACAATCGCTCCTCGGCTGCCTTGAAGGCGGGCGAATGATCCATGTGGAGGCGGTGCGCGACTTCGTGCGCGACGACGAAGCGGAGGACGTGCGGCGGCGCCAGGATCAATCGCCAACTGAACCGGATCGCCCCTGACGACGAGCAGCTGCCCCATCGGCTCGCCGCATCGCCGACGCTGACCGAGCGGACCGTGACGCCCGCCGCCGCGGCGATCCGTGCGGTCTCGGCACTCAATCGTTCGCGGGCGAGGGCACGCAGCCACCGTTCGATCGCGGCCGAAACGCTTTCGGCGGGACCGCCGACGATCAGCTCCTGACCCTCGACCCGCACGCCGCGCCGGGCACCCGGCTGGTGGACGATCGTGAGCGGCACACCTTCGACGGGAACGGTCGCACCGCCGTGCAGCGGTGCGGCCTCGGGCGCGGCGGCCAGCTGGCGGTCGATCCACGGCCGCTGCCCCGCTACCCAGTCGAGCGCCGCGCGGGCCGAATGACGCCAGGGCATGGTAAGCTTGAGCAGCCTCGCGTCATGATCGACCCGTAGCCGCAACCGCCGCGAGCGCTTCAGCCGGCTGATCCGCACCGGCAACGGCAGGCGCGGATCGTCAGAGATCACGGTCGACGAGGTGATACTCGAGCTCGCCCGCGTCGACTTCGCTGACCGTCCACCCCCGGGTCGACATGCCCGCCTCGTGCACACTCTCGCGGCTGCCGCTTTCGAGATAATGCCAGTCGTGAAGCGGCTCGCCGAACGCCCGCAGCCGGTAAGCGCAGGTGCCGGGCAGCCATTCGAGCTCTTCCAGCTTGTCCTTCGACAGTTGCACGCAATCGGCGACCCACTTCTTGCGGTTCGGATAATCGGTGCAGCGGCCGTGCTTGCGGTCGAGCAGCTTGCAGGCGACGTTGGTCGGATAAAGCTCGCCGGTGTCGGCATCCTCCAGCTTGTGGAGGCAGCACCGGCCGCAGCCATCGCACAAGGCTTCCCATTGTGCCGCGTCGAGGGCGGCAAGCGGCTGATCCCACCAGCGGGATTTGTCGGGCATCGGCTTGTTCATTGGCGGCCCAGACTTGGTCTGCTAGACCCGCGCAATCAAGAGTTTAACGTGGATCGACGGGTAGGACATTCGATGAGCAAGCGGCGTCTGGGAGTTGGGGCCCTGCTGTTGATGAGCCTGGCGGTGCCGGCCACCGCGCAGGTGTCGACCAGCCCCGGCTACAGCTTCCTCCAGGCGGTGCGGGAGCGCGACGGCGCCAAGGTCACCGAACTGATCGAGCAGCCTGGATCGAATGTCGTCAATTATCGCGACGATCGCGGCGATGCGGGGCTTCACCTAGTCGTCGGTCAGCGTGATCTGACCTGGCTGCGCTTCCTGCTCGGCAAGGGAGCTGATGCCAATATCGCCAATCGCGACGGCGATACGCCGCTGATTCTCGCGTCGCGCATCGGGTTTGCCGAAGGGGCCGATCTGCTCCTGTCGCGCGGGGCGGAGGTCGATCGCGCCAATCGCCGCGGCGAAACCGCGCTGATTATCGCGGTGCAGCAGCGTAATTTGCCGCTGGTCCGGCTGCTCGCCGAGCGCGGGGCCAATTCGAATAAGACCGACAACGCGACCGGTCGCAGCGCGCGGGACTATGCCAAGATGGATAGTCGCGGGCCTGAAATGCTGCGGCTGATGGACGCGGCCAAGGCGGCCAAGAAACCGCTTACGATCGCCGGACCCAAGCTCTAGCTGCCGAAGCCCAACGTCGGGTCGATCTGCGCGCTGAGACGGCGGGCGGCACGGCGTGCGAAGCGCAGGATCTCGGCCTTGCGCCGGGCCGGCGCGAGCGGCCGTTCGGGCGCCTCGCGGATGACCGCCGCGTCGTAGCGATCGGCAACGATCACCCCCGCGGTGTCGGGCAAGAACCGCTCTTCATCGAGGAGGCCGGCCAGCGTCGGCGGCACCGCCCAGAAGAACTGGTCGCAATAATCGAGATAATCGGTCCACTTCGCATCGCCGACGAGGTCGGCCTTGCTGACCTTGATCTCGACGATCGTAAGCTTTCCTTTGGGATCGATCCCCATCAAATCCGCCCGCCGCCCATTGGGAAGCGGGACTTCGCAGATGGCGAACAGATCTTGCCGGCAGAACAGGCGGGTCACCCCGCGCGCGACCTCGATCGCGATCGGCGCGAGGTCTTGGAAGCAAGCTGCGGGGGCAAGGGTTTCGGGCGCGGCGGACACGCCCGAGTGTTTAGAACAGGACGGGAACGGAAGCTAGCGCCCGTGCGGTCAATCGCCGCTGGGCAGGGACTTAGCGATAGAAGACGTGATTGCCGACCGCGGCAACGCGGGTCAGGCGCCAGCCGGGGCTGACCCGGCGGGCATGAAAGAACATCGCCTTACCGACGCTGCTGTCGTGAAGATCGGCATCGACGATGCGGGCCACGGCCACGGCGTTCTTCCATTGCAGGCTGTTCTTGTTGACGGCCGGCCACTTGCCGCCGCGAACGAAGCTGAACTGACCGCGCTGGGTCAGCACGCCGCAATAGCTGGACGGGAAGCGACCCCGGCTTTCCGATCGATTGGCAATGACCTGACCGACGGCGAGCTGCCCGGCGAGGGGCTCGCTCTTGCTTTCGAAATACACGCCGGCGGCGAGGCATTCGAGCTCACGGCTGCCCGCGTCGCTGCGGCGCAGCTTGGCCACGGTTTCGCTGAGGCTGGCGCCGCGGGTGATCGCCTCGGGCTCGTCCTCGACGGGCGACGCCGGAGGCGCGGGCTCTTCGCTGCCGGCGACCTGTGCCGGGGCAAGAGGATCGGTGGCAAGCGGAGTAGTGACAATCGGTTCGTTCAGCGTGTTGGCAACGGCGGCTACGACCTGTTCCGTGGCACCGGCAGGAAGAACCTGGGCAGGAGCAACGGAGGCGGCGCCCATCGCGGCGACGGCAAGCATAAGAACGAAACGACGAACCACTGACAACCTAATCTTGTGCGGTGAATAGCCGTCCGCGCGTTTCGTCGGGCCGAAAAGGCCGCGTCACTACGCCTGGGCTGATCCCCCGTCTCGCGTGGCCCGGCAGGTGGCTGAACCACCCACGCGAGCGCCCCGCTGAAAGCTGTTCCTCGGTTCGTCGCATTTGCGGCGAGGCGCAAGCCGCTCAGGTCATTTCAGCGATGAATCGTTCCGCCGACGGGACATCCAGTTCGATCAGCCACAGATCGGGATCGCGATCCCGCGCTTGCGCGAGGTGCGCATCGAGCGACCCGCCATCGGCTGATTCGCGCGATTCCCATTGGTAGCGGCCGTCCCGCTGAAGCAGGCGCTGCATCAAAAAGCGGGTCGTCCCCCGCTCGGCAATCACCAGCATCAGGCTGCCGCGTTCGGCATCTCCCCGGCGCAGAACCGTCCCGAATCCGCCGAGATCACGCGCCCGCGCCAGCAGCGCCGATGCCTCGACCCCCGCCGCCAGCCGCGCTTCACTCATGCCGGCGAATAGCCTTGGAGCCCGGCCAGGGCGATGTGCGAGCGGAGGAAGGTGCCGGTCCCCCGGGCGCATTCCTCGCCGCTTGAATCTACGATCCGCGCTTCGGCCACGAACACCCGGCGCCGGCCCGACACCCAGCGCCCTTCTGCCACCGCGGGCCCTTCGCGCATCGGCTTGGTGAAATGGAGATTGAAGGCGGTGGTCAGCAGAAAGCGATCACTGACGAGGCTGTTCGCGGCGTAGAAGGCGGCGTCGTCCAGCATCTTGAAATAGAGCGTGCCATGCGCCGCGCCCGCGGCATGGAAGCTCGCCGGTTCCACCGTGAAATCGATCCGCGACCGCCCCGCTTCCTCGAGGATGAGGGAGGAACGAAACAGCAGGTTGATCGGCGCCGAGGCATACAATTGCTCGAGCGCACGATAATGGGCTTCCGCCCCGCTCGGAACGGTCATCGCTTCTTCAGGCAGCGTGCGGTTCATCGACCCCCATCAACACCGCGGTAAGCGCGTCGGGCGTGTGCGCGCCGCGCAATTTTTCCAGCGTCGGGGCATGTCGTACCACGCGGCTGATCGCGGCCAAGGCCTTTAGATGATCGGCACCGGCGTCGGGCGGCGACAGAAGCAGAAAGACGAGATCAACCGGCGTCCCGTCGATCGCCTTGTAATCGATCGGCTCGGCGAGATGCGCGACCAGCCCGTAGATTCGGCGCAGGCCCTCGACTTTGCCGTGGGGAATGGCGACCCCATTGCCGAAACCCGTCGTTCCAAGCTTCTCGCGGTCCATCAGCGCGCCGACCACCTCGCCGAGGTCGAGCTGAAGCCGCTGAGCGGCGATCTGGCCGATGGCATGCAGCAGCGCGCGCTTGTTGGGCGCCACCAGCGCGGGGCGGCTGGCATCGAAATCGAGAAAGGTGGAAAGCTGCATGGTCACGCAAATACTCTGATGCCCGCCCGAAGGTCGGCGGGCCAATGCCTCAACGCTCAGGCCGGGTCTAGCGGTCCCGGGGTTCGACCCAGCCGATGCTGCCGTCTTCGCGGCGATAGACCATGTTGAACGCGCCGGTCTTGCTGTTGCGGAACATCAGCGCATTGGTGTTGCGAAGATCGAGCATCATCACCGCATCCGACACGCTGCTTTCGGGAATGTCGACGCTGGTTTCGGCGATGACCGGCGGATGTTCGGGAGGCGATTCTTCTTCGGTCTGCGGAGCCGCGAACACGGTATAGGAGGCGGTGGCATCGTAGCCGGGACCGCCCATCGCCTCGGCGCCCTTGCGATCGCGCAGCCGCGACTTGTAGCGCTTCAATTGCCGCTCGATCTTGTCGGCCGCGCCTTCGAATGCCTGCTGCGCGCTTTGCGCCCGGCCGTTGGCTTTCAGCACCACGCCATTCACCACCGGCGCCACGATGTCGCAGGTGAAGCCGTGGTCGTGCGGACCTTTGCCGAAGGTGACGTTGGCGGCGGTAGCGCGGGAGAAATAGCGTTCGGTCAGCGCCTCGAGGCGATCGGTGACATGGTTCTGGAGCGCCGCTCCGGTCTCGACCTGATGTCCGGAGACCCTGATGTCCATGTCTTGTCCTCTCCCTTTTTCTGAAGTCGTCAGGCTGTGCCGACAGCGGCCCAGAGCGGCTCCTTCATCCTGGCGATGAACTGGGTATGCGCGGCGATCTCGTCAAGCGACGCGGCATGGGGCCGGGCTGGGCGGACCGCGCGCGGCGCCGAGGCGATGGCGGCTGCCGCAGCGGCGGCCTGGCGCCCGGCATCGCCAAGTTCAGCAACCAGGGACAGACCGATCTGCCGGCCGCCGGTCAGCTCGACATAGACTTGCGCCAGCAGCTGCGCGTCGAGCAGCGCGCCATGCTTGACGCGGGCGGTACGATCGACCCCGAAGCGCGTGCACAGCGCGTCGAGGCTGTGCTTGGCGCCCGGATGCTTGGACCGGGCCAGGACCAGGGTGCAGATCATGCGGCTGAGGCACACCGGATCGCGCCCGCACAGCGCCAGTTCGTTGTTGAGAAAGCCGAAGTCGAAACCGGCGTTGTGCGCGATCAGTGGGGCGTCCCCGATGAAATCGAGCAGCTCTTCGCAGCTCGTGCCGAACAAGGGCTTGTCCGACAGGAAGATGCTGCTCAGGCCGTGCACCGCTTCCGCTTCGCTCGGCATCGCGCGTTCGGGGTTGAAATAAGCATGATATTCGCGCCCGGTCGGGCAGCGATTGACGAGCTCCACACAGCCGATCTCGACCATGCGATCGCCGCCGGCCGGATTGACGCCGGTGGTTTCGGTATCGAACACGATTTCGCGCATGGCTGAATCTATGCGCCCGGAGTGAGCCCCAGTCCAGCGAGGATCGCGTCGACCTGACGTTCGGTTTCGGTGAGGCTGATCGAGGTGTCGATGACGTGATCGGCGCGTGCGCGCTTCTCGGCATCGGGGGTTTGCCGCGCGAGGATGTGGTCGAGTTTTTCCGGCGTCATGCCGGGCCGGGCGAGCACGCGTTCGCGCTGCACCTCCGCGGGTGCGGAAACGACGATGATTTCGTCGAACACCGTGTCGCCGCCGGTCTCGAACAGCAGCGGAATGTCGAACAGCAATGCCGGGGCGTCGCCATGCGCGACGATGAAGCGGGTGCGTTCGTGATGCACCGCCGGGTGGACGATCGCCTCCAGCGCGGCGAGCTCGGCGGGCTTGCCGAGCACCGCTGCGGCTAGCGCCTCGCGATCGACCGCGCAGTCTCGGGTGGTGCCGGGAAAGCGCTTCTCGATGGTCGGCACCAGCTTCCCGCCCGGCCCTTGAAGCTGGCGAACGGTCGCGTCCGCATCGAAGACCGGAATGCCTCGCTCGGCGAACATCGCCGCCACAGTGGATTTCCCCATCCCGATGGAGCCGGTGAGCGCGAGCGTCTTCATGATCTCAGCATCTCCCGCAACTCGGCATCAAACTCTCGCGGCGCCGGTTCTCCGACGAAAAGCTCGAACGCCGCGGCCGCCTGCGCGACCAGCATCGCCAGCCCGTCAATCGCCGTCAGCCCCAGGGCGCGGGCTTGGCGCAAGAGATCGGTCTCGGGCGGGTCGTAGACCATATCGAACACGATCGATCCGGCGGTCATGCGGGAAAGGTCCACGTCGAGCCGTGGATGGCCGCGCATTCCGAGGGGCGAGGCATTGATAAGCAGGGTAGCCTCAATTGGCCAATTCGCTGCGTCGGCAAGATCATCTATCGGCGCGACCAGCCGTGAATCGTCTTCGCCCTTGTCCACGCGTTCGCGGAAGGCGAGCGCACTTTGGTGCGATCGCCCGTAATTACTGATCAAAATACCAGCTCGATGCTTCAGGACAGTCGCAGTGGCAGCCGCTGCCGCACCTCCGGTGCCGATGATCGCCACTCCCCCTCCACGAGGGTCGGTACACCATTTTGCCAGCGGTTCGCGGACGCCGATCCAGTCTGTATTATGCGCCTGCAGCCGACTGTCCGCTCCGACCCGAACGATAGTATTGGCCGCGCCAATCACCTCGACCTCGCTCGAGCATTCGTAGATGCATTGGAGGACGTCCCGCTTGAGCGGCATCGTCACGTTGCACCCGCGCCAGAGCGGGTCCTTGCGCCGTGCTTCAAGGAATACCGGCAGTTCCGCGCTCGTCACGCGCGTCGCGCGATAATCGTAATCGAGCCCAAGCTTCTTCAGCCAGAAGCGATGGATCAGCGGCGACTTCGAATGGCCGATCGGATCGCCAATTACTTCAGCATAGGGCACGGCTGACGTCATGACGCCAGCGCACCCCGTTCCCGCAGCGCGCCGAGCAACGGCAGCAGAGGCAGGCCGAGAATGGTGAAGTGATCGCCCTCAATCGCCTCGAACAATTGGACGCCCGGCCCCTCCAGCCGGAACACACCGACGCAATAGCTGACCTCCGGCCAGTCCGCGTCGAGATAGTCCTGGATAAATGCCTCGCTCAGCGGCCGCACCGTCAGCGTGGCGCGCGCGGCGTGACTCCACACCGTCTTGCCCGCCTCGACCAGCACCACGCTGCTAGTCAGCTGCATCGCCTTGCCCGAGAAGAAGCGAAGATGCTCGGCGGCGGTCTCGCGCCCGGCGGGCTTGTCGAAGCGTCGCCCATCGACACTGATCAGGCTGTCGCTCCCGATGACCAGCGCGTGCGGGCGCCGCTCCGATACCGCCCGCGCCTTGGCCTCGCCCAGCGCGATCGTCAGCGCTCCGTCGTCTCCGACGAAGCCGGCCTTGAT